>JACCDL011098070.1_pt1 | contig 92931 bp, 79 predicted proteins | sample 7441931 | NCBI WGS metagenome assembly JACCDL01 (sample SAMN15323437, study PRJNA562643) | freshwater metagenome | isolation source: river surface water | place: USA:Blue River Watershed | collected 2017-08-16
AAACCATTGTCGCTTATAAATACATGTCGCTTATAAACAATTGTCGCTTATAAATACATGTCGCTTATAAACCATTGTCGCTTATAAATACATGTCGCTTATAAACCATTGTCGCTTATAAATACATGTCGCTTATACATTATTTTAGCCATAACCCATCCGCCAATCCATATTCAATCGATGTTTCCGAGTTCAACCATAAATCATGATTTAGTAACTTTTTGATTTGTTTTTTCTTCATTTTCGAGTTTTCCTTGTATATAAGTTTGATTTTGTCCATCAATTCCACCAAATTGGCATACTCGTCTTCGATTTCGCGCATTTTCCCCCAGCATTCACTACTCAATTGGTGAATCAGCATAAAGGCTGATGGGCGAATATAACGTTTCGCGCACACTACACTCATTAAGGTTCCACCGGAAGCAGTTGCGCCGTCAATAATGGAATGAACGGGAACTCTACAACTACGAATCACGTCAATGGCTACAAATGCATCAAATACATACCCACCATCTGAATGGATATGTAAGTAAATAGGCACTTCATCAATATGCAAACGTAATGAAGTGATGATAGAATATTCTTCGGCTTCTTTGATAAGCCCAATCAATTTGAAAATGCTTTTGCGATCAATTTCGCTATAGAAATATACATGATTGTTTTCACGAGAAATACCGGATAAATCGGGATCTTCTTCTTCTTCGGCATCATCCTCATTTTTGGGGGCTTTACTATTGACTGGTTTCATGTTCGATTTTTTCATTGGCATTCTGGTCGCTTACCATATATCGAGCCAAATCTTTATATGGATATTAAAATATTTTATAGCTTCTGATAAAATATTTTACAAAATCTCCGCAATCATTTTGCTTTGTTCTTCCGACAAATATTTCGGAAACTCCACATCAAACTCAATAACCATATTACCGGTTTGTCCATCACGTATCATACCTAAATTGGCAACGACCTTTTTCGTATTGGGCATAATGATTGTTTTGTTGGCCTGATTGGTCATATTGAGTTTTTTACCATTGATATGTTCGATTTCAAATGCAAACCCGCATAATGCTTCTTTCAAAGTGATTTTTTTCGCATAAATCAAATCCAAACCGGATCGGCGAAACTTCGTTTTGTTCTCAATTTTCACTATAATTTTAATATCGCCAATCAATTCTGGACTGATCACATTCCCCCGATCACGCATAATAAGTATTTCATTGTCGTCAATTCCTTTTTGTATCGTCACATAAATCGTTTCCACTTCGGAAATCTTCATATCATTCTGTATAATCCATCGTTCGATTTCTAATGGAATCGACCCGCCATTATAGGCTTGTTCTAAAGTGATGACAATGTTTTTGATAATAGGTGCAGGTTTTTGCATTTGCTGGAAAATATTGGGACCGCCAAATGGATTTCCGTGGGTTCCGTGGAAAATATGGATTCCGCCAGGCATCCCTCCTGGCATTCCATGCATTCCTCGAGGCATTCCCGGGATTCCATGCATGCCACCCATATTAAACATCATATTGAATATATTATTAATATCATCCATATCGGGTCCATGTCCGGAACCCATCGGAAATCCTCCCGCCAATTCGTGGTCATATTGTTTGCGTTTTTGCGCATCACCCAACACTTCATATGCCGCATTGATTTCCTGGAACTTGGTAGTTGCGTCCTCCGATGGATTACGGTCCGGATGGTATTTTAATGACAGGGAACGATACGCTTTTTTGATATCACTTTCGGAAGCACTATTGGATACTCCTAGTGTTTCATAATAATTATTTGGCATTATAGAGAACCTAGGCGACCAATATTTATATTTACTTTTTACATAAATATAAATAGGTCGTACCATCTATACTAATGAATTGTCCGCCACTAATTTCCAAATATAAACCTTATTTCGTCAACGATTTTTACGCCGATCCGTCGTTCAAATGTGTTCTCCATACCTTGTTTGAATTGGACGATATTAACGTTCTCTTTATTGGCAACAGCAACACCGGTAAAACCACACTCCTGTATGCTATTATACGCGAATATTATGGATTGTCGAAAGAATCGTCGTTCCCCGAAAACAATATTCTCCACATCAATAATTTGAAAGAACAGGGGATCAACTATTTCCGCAATGAAATGAAAACCTTTTGCCGGTCCTCCAGCAATATTTACGGCAAGAAAAAACTAGTCATTATTGACGATCTGGATATGATTAATGAACAAAGTCAGCAAGTCTTTCGCAATTATATTGACAAATACAAGAACAATGTCAACTTCATAAGTGTGTGTAGTAATATACAAAAAGTGATTGAGAGTATTCAATCCCGGGTACATATTTTGAAATTACAAGTCCCCGATGAGAACCATATTCTCCAAATCATGAATCATATTATACAAAATGAGAACATGGTGATTGATGATGTTTCAAGGGCCTATTTATTGAAAATATCGAACGGATCCATCCGGACATTGATGAACCATCTCGAAAAAGTCTACATTTACAATGAAGCCATTGATTTAGAAATATGCAAAAAATTATGTGTCAATATGTCTTCGGACAAGTTTGTCGAATATTTCCAATTATTGCGCAACAATCAAATACCCGATGCCATACATGTATTATACTCTATTCACGATTATGGCTATTCGGTCATTGATATTTTAGACTATTTTTTCACGTTTGTCAAAGAATATGAACAGTTGTCAGAAGACGAAAAATACCGTCTGATTCCGGTCATTTGTAAATATATCACGATTTTCCACAATGTGCATGAAGACGGAATTGAATTAGCATTATTCACAAAAGGAATTAGAGAACAATTGTTTTGTAATCAGTAATATATACTGAACTTTAGCATTTTTTAATATGTCTCGTCAATTATTTCGGAGACAAGTCCCTATTCATATTCTCAACGATCTTTTAGACAAAATCTGTTTGAAAACGGACAAGTACTATTTGATCGATGAAACCGCTTTTCGAATCATGGTCCACAAGGAATATCATATTGCATTTTGCGAAGAAATGTTGGAATATTATCATGCATCGAAAGCGCATTATGTGAATCGGGAGTTTTCTTACAATTCATTTGTCAACATTGTCCGTCAAATATGCAAAAGCAATTCGGTTCTGTATGCTTCTCAAATGAAATATGAGAAATCCAAGTATAATATTGACTATTTGGTGTATTTTGCGCCCGCAAAAGTTTGAGATGGTGGGTGGGAAACTTTTATGCCATAATTATATATTCAATATTATATATAAATCATGTTCTCATCGAAAAATACACACTATATATTAATTGCAGGTCTGGTCATTGTTGCGAGTTATGTCGGAATGTATTCGAAGCAAGCATTTTCCGCGACCAATAATGAATATGATATGATTAAAAAATATTTGTTGAATGATTCGCCTTTATACGGATTTAACAAAACGAAATTGTGGATCCATTCGAAATATGAATACAATGCTCGCCATTGGGAGAGTTTCCAATCCCGCAGTAGTCGCGATTTGAATCAACCGTATTTGCATCTGACGATCAAAACCATTATTGATCATTGTGGTGACGATTTCAATATTTGTTTGATTGATGACGAGACATTTAGTAAATTAATTCCGGGATGGGACATTGATGTAGCCAATATTGCCGAACCTGCGAAATCCCATTATCGTGAAATTGGTATGATGGAATTGGTATATTACTATGGTGGCATGGTGGTTCCCAATTCGTTTTTGTGTTTGAAGAACTTGAAACCCATGTTTTTAGAGGGCGTGGCGGGAAACAAACCATTTGTATGCGAACAAATCAATCGTTCCACCAATCTTATGCAAGCCAAGCAAAAATCCGTATTTATTCCAAATATTCAAATGATGGGGGCGATGAAGAATGATCCTGCAGTGTTGGAATTGGTTCAGTACTTGAAGAAACGCAATATGAATCCGCATTTCTCATCGGAAGTCGACTTTCTCGGCGATACTTCATATTGGTGTGCGAATGCATCAAAGGTGGGTAAAATGAATATTGTTGGTGGTGATGTCATTGGTGTGAAAACCATGGCTGGTAAACCAATCCTTTTGGAGGATTTGATGGAAGAAAATTATTTGGATTTGGCACCATCCAATTGCGGTATTTTGGTTCCTGCCGACGATATTTTACGTCGCACCAAATACCAGTGGTTTGCGGTAGTCCCTTCTTCTGAGATTTTCGAAACAAATGCCGTGTTGGCGAAATATTTGAAAGCGTCGATTGTGAATAGCAGTGATGCTTATGTGAAATCATCGGTTATTTCCACACCTGTTTATATTTAGAAAAGTATTCTAGAGTTTATATTTGCACTTTTTATTGCAAATATAATCAAATGAAAAAATATAAAGTCTATGGCGTTTACTATATTATAGCATGTACGAATATATTACAGCATATGAGTATGAGTCAAACGTAAATCCTCGACTGAATGATGTCCCTATTCTAAAAAAAAATGTGAAGGATTGTACTCAGGGTATAAACTTTATTGATAATGGACCACTGTATAACGTTGATTATAAAGCAACATCGCCTAATCTATTAGCTAGTTTTATCGTATTAGATGAAAACCAAGGAATTATGAATGAATCCCATATAATACGATTCAATAGATCTGATAATAACGCAATGCATTCTTCTTTCGCGGTTCGTGAATCATATCAAAAACAAACAAATGCATCTTCCCATCTGTTTTATGTATTACATGGCAGATGTATTTTTACCCTGAGAGAACAAGTTTATGCTCAGGGTGAAGAATATGGTGAGTGGTATATTGAGAACAAAGATACCGATTTTATTGTGGAAAGTGGCGAAATATTTATTTGTCCGGCTTTTCAAGATTTGAAAATCTATAATATGTTGCAAAATGAAAAAACTGAGATTTATTATGTGAATGACAGCCCATTACTCAATTATTTGGGAGCGGAAGCAGAAAACCAATTATTCAAACCATGTGTTTATGACAAACACTTCATACAAGAAAACTTACAGAACTTATCCGACCCTAACAATAATAGAAAAGGGATCTTATTGAGTAATGTCGATACTGAAAAAATAGGAGTCAATACTATTACGCCGACCTTATGGGCTTTATATAACGAATTGCCGCCAAATACAGTTCAAAAACCACATAAACATAATTCAGTTGCATTGGATTTGTGTATTGGGTGCGCTGATAGTGAAAATGTGTATACACTGGTCGGTAATGAATTGGACGAACAGGGAAATATAGTCAATCCGACAAAGGTCAATTGGAAACAAGGTGAGATGTTTATTACACCGCCTGGATTGTGGCATTCACATAACAATACTGGAAATACGTATGCACATATTTTACCCATCCAAGACGCGGGATTGTTATTATATCAAAGGATTCTTGGAATTGTAATCAAGGGAGGGTCCGATTCCCGTTAGGGGGCACCATGTTGGAAGTTTTTCGAATCAACTTCAAATACTCCCTTTGGATCAATATTCAACCCTTTTAAAACGCAGTAATGTGGGGCAGCTAAGCACATATGAAACCAAAAAGGAGAGTATGTACCTAACAATTCAGTATGATGAATCAGAAATCCTATTGCCGCAACACCTAATGCAACATAGAAATGGTTAGGTGAACGATGAAACAAGTCAATCGCACACGAACCAAGTCCAATTGCCGATAAAAATCCAATCAATTTCTTCCTGTCGGGATTTTTTAGAGGGTCGCACAAAATCAGGTGTATAATACAAGATACATGAAATATTGTCTCCACAAGTGAAAATTGTAATGCAAATGAATATCTTGTAGAAAGAGAATAAATATGGTGGAAGGCTACGTCTGCTTTATATAGGTAAGTTCGACGAAGATGATCAGTTCCATAGGCTCTGTATACATGCAATCCAGCACTCCACGGAAAATGACATAAACAAGATATAGAACATATTTGAGTACCCAAAGGGTTTATTATCAGATCTTTTTCCTCGAAAAATAAGTAATACATGCTGAATATTCCTGGAAGAGCCATCGCAATAGCTGCGAGTATCTCTGGATGCATCCAAACAGGTGGATTTTCATTAGACGTTTCACTTTTCTCGTCATTCGTAGGAGATAAATATTTTGTTTCCGGTTGTTTTGATCCCCTGTATAATACATTTATGTGAATATCATTCTCTACATCATTGAGATATCTTTTCATGCATTACTTTGATTGATTGATTTATATAATTTCAAATAAAATATAAAAACCTGACCCCCCAAAATTCTCAAACAAATGGTATCCTACTGGCGGAATTTGACATTTTGATTGACAAACTAAAATGTCAAAAATGAGATATACAAGGTTTCTTTTTGGTGAAAAAAGTGGTTGTGACTGACTCAGTCTGGGACCCATAATTATAATTTTTGTATGACTGCATATTTTTTTAGTGGATTTTTTGCATCGTTTACATTTAGCCGATTTTTTTATACATTCATTGTATAATGGATACTTTTTCGAAAAAAAGTGAATATAAATACTCGTGTGCAAAATGCATGTATAACACTAACAATGTATGTAATTATAATAAACATATGCTTACACCCAAGCATAAAAACAACGACAAATCGGAAAAAAATGAACACAAATATTCATGCGAATGTTGTGATTATAATACGAGTGATAAATATGACTACAATAAACATTTACTGACACTGAAACACAAACATAATTATACTTTGAATACAAATAACCATACTTTGCATACTTTGTCGGAAAAAGGAGAATATAAATATTCGTGCACTACTTGTAAATATCATACAAATATTTTATGTAATTACAACAAACATTTACATACGTCAAAACATATACAACAATCGACCCAAGCTCCTCCTCCACCACAGACACAACCGTCATTAACCTTATCATCCGAGCCGAACTTAGTTGAAATTATACAAGTACTTGTCAAAGAAAACCAGGAAATACGTAATTTCATGGTCGCGCAGCACAATTCTCTTATTGAACAAAATAAAAAACTGTGTGATGATAATAGCAAACTAAGTGAGCAAAATAAATTACTAAGTGATCAGAATACTGCAGTTGTCGAACAAAATACAGCGATTGTCGAACAAAACAAAACTCTTACTGAAGTTGTAAAAACTCTACAACCTGCCAACAACTCCTATAATACAACTACCAACAACAATAACCAAACATACACGATCAATATGTTTCTCAATGAAAAATGCAAAGATGCACAGAACTTCAGTAAGTTCATTGAAGAATTAAAACCCAAAGTCGATATGTTGAAAATCTACGAAAATGGCTATGTAGATGGGATTTCCAAATTATTCATTGATGGGTTGTCTTCCATGGAAATCACTGAACGACCACTGCATTGTACAGATGAGCGACGCAATACGTTTTATGTTCATGATAACGATGAATGGAACAAAGATGAAAACTTGAAACTTACCAAGAATGCTATTTTCAATATTAGCCAAGAGAATATGAAACAATGTGTTGCATGGTCCAATAATATTCCACCTAATGTAGACCGTCATGATCATATTACGCAGTCTGTCAAATTATGTAAAGTGGCGTGGAGCGGGGATGACAAGAACACTGAGAAGATCATCAAAAATATTTCCAAAGAAATACCACTCAATAAACAAGTGATAAATGATGCATAATACCCGACGAATCGGCTTTAAGTACTTTTTGGGATTTATATATTTACCCCTTTCAAAATTCTCAAACAAATGGTATCCTACTGGCGGAATTTGACATTTTGATTGACAAACTAAAATGTCAAAAATGAGATATACGGGGTTTCTTTTTGGCAAAAAAGTGGTTGTGACTGGGTCAGTGTGGGACCCATAATTATAATTTTTGTATGACTGCATAATTTTTTTAATGTGTTTTTCGGAGAAAAGTATTTAGACGATTTTTATATACCCAAAATATATAATATGGTATTTTCCAAAAATAACAAAAGTGAGTCCAAATATACATGTATATATTGTGACTTCCATACGAGTAACATATGTCATTATAATAAACACATTTTGACACCAAAACATGTAAAAAAGGAGAATGATAATCAGAAATCGTCAAAAACTGAATCTAATAATATACAATCTGAACCTTACCATAATACGAGTAATGCTACCGATATGAATGGAACAAATGCAACTGTAAATAATGAAAATGATCATTCGAAATCGCAGATATCGCAAATGTCGCAAAAATATACATGTACAATATGCAATTATCATACCAAAAATCAATATGATTATAATAAACATCTACATACATCGAAACATATAAAAAATGAAAAGGACACAAGATCATCCAAAACCGATCCAGTTTATACATGTACATGTGGTAAAACATACAAATATAATACAGGATATTATCGGCATAAAAAGAATTGTACCCATGTCCCTGAAATTGTATCACAATCAACCCAAGATCCACCTCCACCACAGGCACAATCAATATTAACCTTATCATCCGAACCGAACTTTGTTGAAATTATACAAGTACTTGTCAAGGAAAACCAGGAAATACGTAATTTCATGGTCGCACAGCACAATTCTCTTATTGAACAAAATAAACGACTCAGTGATGATAATAGCAAACTAAGTCAACAAAATACGGCGATTGTCGAACAAAACAAAACCCTTACTGAAGTCGTAAAAACTCTACAACCTGCCAATAATTCCTATAATACAACTACCAACAACAATCAAACATATACCATTAATATGTTTCTCAATGAAAAATGCAAAGACGCGCAGAACTTCAGTAAGTTCATTGAAGAATTGAAACCTAAAGTCGATATGTTGAAAATCTATGAAAATGGGTACGTAGATGGGATTTCCAAGTTGTTTATTGATGGGTTGTCTTCCATGGAGATAACTGAACGACCACTCCATTGCACCGATGAACGACGCAATACGTTTTATGTCCATGATAACGATGAATGGAACAAAGATGAGAACTTGAAACTTACGAAACATGCTATTTTCAATATTAGCCAAGAAAACATGAAACAATGTGTAGCCTGGTCGAATAATATACCACCCAATGTAGACCGTCATGATCATATTACGCAGTCTGTCAAATTATGTAAAGTGGCATGGAGCGGGGATGACAAGAACACTGAGAAGATCATCAAAAATATTTCCAAAGAAATACCACTCAATAAACAAGTGATAAATGACGCATAATCCGCTTTTTTGGATTTACCTCTTTTTATATTTCAAATACCGATTGTTGTACTGTATTATTCATATAAAAATGATTATGCCAAAACATCATTAAGATAAATTATAGTAAATAGAATAAGATACTATGAACTACTTGAAACATAGTTATAAAATTATAACTATGTTTGCATATTATTATTTTGGCACGCATTTTTTTGGCCCCACTGGGCCAAAGACCGGTCCTTGGCCGGGCTGAAATTAACACTAACCCCAAACAACCTAACCTAACGGCTATTTTACGGACTTGTCACGTTTTGAAAAAGTAAAAATATAGCGGGTTTTTTGAGCCGGGCCAAGGACCGGTCAGTGGGGCCAAAAAGTGGTCTACCATTATTTTTAGTCAGTATAATCGCTGTCATATTTATTATGGGGTATTATTCATTTTTTACTGTTTTTTTTAGATTTTCGTTTTCTTAATTTCTTACTCTTTCGATGCATACGACGTTTTGTTTTTCCTCCTTCTTTTTTAGATACCGGATCAGTTACATTTTGTTGTAGATTACCTATAGATGTAATTATAGCCATTCTTTTAGATACCAGATCGGCTACTTGTTGTTTTAGATCATTTATTGCATCATTTATAATTGTTATATCTTTGTCTTTCTTAGATTGTGTCCAGGGTTCAGTGAGGCCTTCGTGCCAATGAATATAAGTATCAAACGTATTAACTTTTTTTGCACGTGTTATTTCCAACTGTGTTTCTAGGGCTGCTACTTTGTTTTTTTTTGTCCTTAGTTCGGATCCAAGTCTTTTGTATTCTTCATCTAGACCAGATATTTGTTCTTGTATTGATTTATTCATGGATATATATATATATTAATTGGCTGTCTGAAATGTGATAAATGTATAAAACAAATATTATCAAAATATCCTAAATAATTACAATGAGATTCTCAAATATTTATTTACCCCCTCCAAAATTCTCAAAGTAATGGTAGCCTACTGGCGGAATTTGACATTTTAGTTTGTCAATCAAAATGTCAAAAATGGGATATACAGGGTTTCTTTTTGGTGAAAAAAGTGGTCCACACTGGGTCAGTGTGGGACCCATAATTATAATTTTTGTATGACTGCATAATTTTTGAAATGTGTTTTTCGAAGAAAAGTATTTAGGTAAAAAATCTCTATCCGTTATATAAAATAACTATCTGTGAATAAGTAAAATGGATAGTATAAGTCAACCACTGCATAAATACAAATATACATGCAATTGTTGTGAATATCACACCAATAACAGTTTCCAATATAATAAACATATACTTACACTCAAACACCAAAATAATGAACAAGATAGTAAAAACCGAATACAAGGAGAGTACAAATATACATGCACCATTTGTAAGTTTCATACGAACAATACTTGCCATTATAATAATCATATGGTCACATCAAAACATATTAAAAATGAAAAGGACGCACGATCATCAAAAACCGAAACAACTTATTCATGTGCATGTGGTAAAACCTACAAATATGACAGTGGGTATTATCGGCACAAAAAGAATTGTAAATATGAACCACCTGCTACTATAGAAAACCAAACCATACCAGAGACTCCACTTGTATCTCAAACACTCCCCGACCAATCACCCGAATCCGAACCCAATTGGTGCGAAATCATACAAGTCCTGGTCAACGAAAACAAGGAAATACGTAATTTCATGGTGACGCAACACAATACCATCGTCGAACAAAACAAAACCCTTAATGAAGTGGTCAAAAACCTAAAACCAGCCAACAATTCCTATAATACAACGACCAACAATAACAACCAAAAATACACGATCAATATGTTTCTCCACGAAAAATGCAAAGACGCCCAGAACTTTAGCCACTTCATTGAAGAATTGAAGTCCAAAGTCGATATGTTGAAAATCTACGAAAACGGTTACGTAGACGGTATTTCCAAACTCTTCATCGATGGACTCTCTTCCATGGAAATTACCGAACGCCCACTCCATTGCACCGACGAACGGCGAAATACATTCTATGTCCACGATAATGATGCGTGGAATAAAGACGAAGATTTGAAAGATACCAAGAAAGCCATTTTCAATATTAGCCAAGAAAATCTGAAACAATGTGTGGAATGGTCGAAAAATATTCCGCCCAATACTGACCGCCAGGATCATATTACACAGTCCGTCAAGTTATGTAAAGTGGCATGGAGCGGGGACGAGAAGAATGTCGACAAGATCATCAAAAACATTTCCAAAGAAATACCCCTCAACAAAAACGTCATGAATGAACTCGAGTAATAGTTCAAAACCCGATATCTATATATAATAACTATGTATAGATGTATTCCCCCGAAAAAATATTAGCCATACTTGCAGCCATTGAAAAAGAAATACCCGAACATGAAGGAATTACATTTTCCGCCCGCCAATATATCTTCGTCGATCCCATGATTCCCTATGACAATGGAAAACCAGGGTTAGGGAACAAACTCGCCTTTGAAATGTTTCTCAAAAAATCGCGACCCGGATATTATGTATCGATGGACGGCAATGATTTCAAAGCCATCAACCAAAAAAGCCATTTATTGGGCGATTTAGCCATCAAAAGTATTGGCAAAGCATTACGAAATGCAACGATGTCTATTCTCAAAGATTCAAAACTCTTCCGATCCGGTGGCGACGAGTTCTTGTTTTACTCTGAAAAAGTAGATGTGATGATCACATTCTTGGAAAATGTGATGCACGAACTAGAAAGCCTTGAATTGATTGATGGTACGCACAAACTCTCACTTTCTTTTGGATTAGGATCTACGTATGAGAATGCCGAAAAAGCACTTTCGTTGGCAAAAAAGAGTAAAACACCCGAGAAAAATGAGAACTTGATCCAATGTTTATTATAACTATGCCAATAGTAAATGCACAAAACAATATAAACAAATGCCAATCATACACTATTAGTGAATAGAACTCATGGATTTAGATAAATCAATCGAAATCATTCGTGAACTGCACGCGAAATATGCGGAGAATCCCTATATGTTATCGCGCACCTATAATTATATATTGCAATTACCCAATCTATTGGAGAACATCAACAAAACCCACGTCGAAAACCAGCAACGGATTGACGAAATGACCCAAGAACAAGAGCTCTTCATCAAATCGTTTTTGAACAACAATCAGTATTTCTATATGCCATCGACGGAAAAGTTCTTCTATTATAACGGCAAACACTACAAATTATGCAGTGAAGACGATACAATACACCATGTGCTTACTACCATAACGATGGACCGCCAATTGATGCGATGGAAGAAGAGCACGAAAATCTATATTATGAAACGGATCAAGGAGAACTTTTTACTCAAATCCGTCCCTGAATCGGAAACCATTCAGCACGTATTCTCACTGTTAACACCGACACTTTTTTCCACCAAATCCGAAGTCAAATATTTTTTGACACTGTTGGGCGACAATATTTTACGGAAAAACGAGGATTCAAAACGGGGAGCCGAATTGATCCATTTTATCGATCCGAAAGCCAAGAAGTTTATTAGCGAATTGAATATGTTGTCGCAAGGATTTTTGGGCTACAATTTGAATCAAACCATCAAACACAAATACCACGAACACGATTACAATGTATGTCGTCTAATCAAAATCGCGGATGCAGTCAAAGACGAAACCAAATGGAAATCGTCGCTATATGATTATGCGGTGGATATATTATGTGTCGCCTGTTATTATTCGCGCCGCTACAGTTGTTCCGACGATTTCATTATGAAACAGTGTCATGATGATTCGCTAATAAATGATGTATTATACTTGAAGATGCTACAAACACCGGATATTATTGTGGAACGATTTGTGGGGGAATATTTACAACTCCATCCCCGATCGGACAGTGGCGGAACCAGTGATCCCGAAAAGAAATCCTATATTCAGATTACGTGGAAAAACATGCAATATTTATGGAAACAGTTTTTGGAATCGAAACATTTACCGATGATTATGTTCCAAACGACCCTGAAAACCATATTGCAACAACGGTTGGGGTCAATTTATGACGCAGAATCCGATAGTTTTATGGGAATCACCAGTAAATATTTACCTATTATACAACGATTTATTGGGTTTTGGGAAGAAACGATGAGCGAAGATGTCGATAATGAATTGGAAATAGATGAAGTCGCCCGATTGTTCAAAATGTGGAATGACCGCAATGGGGGTGGGACAATATATATTAATCAATCCCAGATCCTTGATTTGCTAAAGTATTTCTATCCGGATTTGGAAATGGAAGATGACAAATACATTTATAAGATCCGGTGTGCAATGTGGGATAAACAAATGGAAATCCAAATGGCGATGGATCAAATGCGTGATTCGTGTACTATGCCGATTACAGTACATGAAGCGTATAATTACTATTGCAAACATTGTTTGAGCGCACCTTTATCGCTTATTGTGGGAAAGTCTTATTTTGAAAAGTATTTCCAATAAGGACAATTCGGACACATCATTTATTGTTGCTCTTGCTCTTGCTTTTGTTGCTCTTGCTCTTGCTTTTGTTGCTCTTGCTCTTGTTGTTCTTGCTTTTCTTCTTGTTGTTCTTGCTTGCCACCACGTTTTTTGGCACTGCGCTTGGCGGTGCGTTTCACGTAGCCAAATTGACCCTTTTTGGCAAAGTAGCCGTGTTTTTGTAGACGCTTTTCTTTCTTGGCGGTTTTGTGTTTCTTTTCGGAAACAATACGTCCCCATTTGTTCATGACTAAATCAGAACGAGTTAATCCACCGGTGGTTTTGTAGGCAGTTCCGTTCCATACTTGGGTACGAGAACCAAAAAGTTCCTTGTAGTTTTTTCCGCTCATATTGTACATACCATCTTCGCCGCGAACTGGTCGTTTCATTTTTATATTATATATTTATATTATAAAAAACTTCCTAAATAAGTTAGTCTACAGAAATCCATTGCATGGTTTTCGACTATTTAATACCTGCGATAGTCGCATGGCTTTGGTGATTTTGGGGTCATTGCCACCTGTCGTAAGTTTCGAATATTGAGCATTGACACAAGATTGTTTTATACAATATTCGATCTTTTCCGATTTGGGAGTAATTGGACCAAACTCCACTGACGATTCGCTAAATCCGGATGCATTTCGTGCAACCATCGTAAATATATAGGCGAGATCATTCGTCAATCCAGAAATAGTACTTGCAGATGATGTGATCACGAAACTACCACTGCTATCAGAATCAGAATCAGTATAATATAATGTATAATCCAAAATGTCCGAACCACCGTTGAAACCGGGTGGGTCGAAATAAATAACGACACTTTCATCTGACGCAACAATATCGGTAATGGTCGGTGCATCAGGAACCGTATATGGTATAACACTATCTGAAACGACAGCTTCACTTGAACCCTCCCTATTTATTGCTCGTATTGTAAATGTATAGGATACACCATTTGTCAAGCCAGAATAACGAAATGTTGAAGTATATTGAGTAACATTATAATCGGCAGAAGGCATAGGGGTGAAACTATATCCAGTAATTGGATATCCGCCAGTATTGACCGGAGGTTCAAGTGTAATGTCCACGTATCCATTTCCAGCATCTAATCCAGTAATGGTTGGTGGACTAGGTGTAGATGGTGGCATATTGAAAGTATAAAACGCCGTAGATGGTCCAGAACCCGCCGCGTTTGTAGCCGATAGACGAATCATATATTGCGAACCATTTAACAAATCAGGAATCCGAATAGGTGATGAGTAACCAATGATTTCAAGTTCGTCTAAATAGAGGGTATAATACAAGACTTCGGAACCGCCATTGTTTGTAGGTGGATTGAAAACCACATCTGCATATCCAAACCCTTTCATTACATTGGTTATATTTGGAGCATTTGGGCTCGTCATGGGTATGACAGTCAAAACGGTAGGAGGACTTGGACCGGCGGCATTCACTACACTTAATAAAAAGGTATATGACTGTCCATTCACTAAGAGTTGCCCATTTGCCAAATGATCAATCGTTATTGGCAAATTGGCGCCACTAGAAATGACATTATTCGCAGAATCTCTTAACAAATACCCAGTAATCGGCGCTCCACCGTTATTCAGTGGATTTGTGTAATAAACTTCTGCCCGTCGATTGCCATTATCAATTGCAATTCCAGTTGGTGGATCGGGAATTGTAAATGGTATCATCGAACCAGATTGTTGTGTATATGGACTTGACCCAAATGCATTGATGGCTTTGATTTTAAATGTATACGATGTTCCATTACGTAATCCAGCTACAGAAATGGGCGAAGTGTTACTGTAGGCTTCTATATTATCGGGATTCGATATTGCAAAATATCGGATAATTGGTAGTCCGCCGGTGTTAATGGGAGGAAGTGCACTAATACGTACAAATCGGTCGCCTGGATCTAGTTGGGTTATGGTAGGTACATCTGGAATACCAATGGGTAGTACAGGAATCGACGGCAATGATGGAGGACCGGTTCCCATTTCATTTTGCGCTTGGATTGTAAATGTATAAGGTATTCCTTTTTGAAGATTTTGTACAGTAATGGGTGATGAAACTGACGAACTAGTAATTCCGTGTGGATTTGATAATGCAATATAATTTGTGATGGGGAATCCTCCATTGTTCAATGGCTCATTAAAAAATATGGAGACTGAACCACCGTTCGACCCTGCACTCGCACCAATAATCATTGGTTCATATGGAACCGCACGTGGCGTAGCAGTTACAATCGACGATGATTCTCCTGATCCGGCATCACTAACAGCTTTCATAAAAAAATGATATGTTGTATTATTTATCAGACCAGGTAAGGTAATAGGCGAAGAAGTGAATCCAGTTATCGTTATATTGTTTGATGTATCATACACACTATAACTTGTTATAGAAAGACCGCCATTGTTTACAGGTGCTGTGAAAAATATATTGACGGAACTATTCCATGCATCTATTTTCGAAATGGATGGTGCATCCGGAGTTGTGTATGGAATGCCAGCTACGTTGCTAGAATAAGTGCCAATACCTGCGCTATTTTTAGCCGCGATTTTAAATGTATAAGTTGTTCCGTTTTGTAAACTTGAAACACGTATTGGCGAAGAAGTTCCTGTAGTTAATTTATTTCCAGGGGAAGAAATGACATTGTATTGTGTGATTGCCAGGCCGCCATCGCTACTAGGTTCTGAAAAAGATATATCAACATATGTATTACCAGAACCTGTATTGGTTATTGTTGGTGCAGATGGTGTAGTATATGGATGTATCATAAATGATGTTGAATTGGCACTTGTACCCGCGGCATTTACTGCAACCAAATAAAAAGTATAGGTGTTTCCATTTGTTAGATTATATATAATTACCGGTGATTTGGTTGTATTATTTGTTGTATATTGTGTATTACTTGCATCAATGATTTGATAGGCGGTAATTTCCGAGCCGTTGTTATTTGGAATCGTGAAATAGATTCGTCCAGTTGCATTTTCCGAAATAGAACTTTTAATAACTGGCGCATCTGGAACAGTATATGGTGTTACTGTAAATGATGCTGAAGTTCCAGGACCATACTGATTATAGGCTTTAATATAAAATGTGTATTCAGTTCCATTGGTTAAATTACTGATAAGTATAGGAGATGATGTTCCAGATACATCAATACTATTATTATCGCTTATATTATAATATGTTATTGGATGTCCGCCGGTATAAGTTGGTGCGGAAAAAGATACGTCTACATAACTATCTCCCACAGTTGTCGTTATATTTGTAGGCGCATATGGTAACGCATATGGTAACGCAGTAGTTGCGTCTGATGCTGATCCTGATCCTGCGGCATTTGATGCTTTTACATAAAAAGTATATTCGGTACCATTGGTAAGACCACTTACAGTTAACGGCGAAGATGTTCCGGATACATATGTATTATCATCATTATCTACAATACTATACCCTGTAATTGATGAACCGCCATTTGAGGAAGGCGCATAAAAAGAAATGACTACACTCGAATCGCCAGGAGTCGAAGATTTTATAGTAGGAGCGTCCGGAACTGTATATGGAAATGCATAATATGAAGTAGATGCGGTACCCGTTCCTGCAATATTGACAGCACTTACACTAACTGCATAAGTAGATCCATTTTCTAGATTATATATAGTAATTGGTGAGGATGATCCGATTGTAGTGGTTACGTTTCCATTGTAATTTGCATATGCAATATAACTTGTTATCTCAGAACCGCCATTAAATGATGGTGCGGAAAACTCCACAATTAATGTAGTATTGCCGGAAGTAACATTAGTGATGGATGGAGAATCCGGAACAGTACGTGGGATGGAATATATAGTACTCGAATAAGCTCCAGTACCGACACTATTTACAGCGGCGACTTTGATGGAATATGTTGATCCATTGGTTAAATTGGTTAATCGAACCGGCGATCCATATGAGATTTCTATATTGTTATTGTATGATATATTATAACGAATAATATCGGCGCCATTTGATTCCGGTATTGAAAATGTGACGTCTATATAGGCGTTTCCAGGTGCCGCACTTACACTAGCAGGGGCATCCGGAACTGTTTTTGGTACAACTGAAACCGATCCCGAATAAGAACCTATTCCGGCCCTATTTTGTGCGGCGACTTTGAAATAATAAGTAGTTCCATTGGTAAGATTAGATACTGTGATAGGCGATGAAGGACCAGATGCATAAACAACATCATTATTATCTGCTACCAAATATTGAGTAATAACTGATCCGTTATTTGACGGTTGACTGAAAGATATTGTTGCTGATTTGTTTCCATAATTGGCGGATATATTATACGGTGCATTAGGAATTGTATATGGAACTGCGGAAACATCGCTGGAATACGTTCCCGTTCCAATGGTATTTACTGCGGCAAGTTTATATGTATAGGTTGCTCCATTTATAAGACCGGTTATTGTAATAGGAGAACTAGTGATTCCGGTTTTCGTGGTATTATTTGATATATCGTACAAAGTATACGATGTGATGGCTGAACCGCCAGTATTTGCGGGTGGTGAATAATTAATATCTATGTACTTATTGCCCGCATTTGCAGAGACTGTTGGCGGACCTGGAATTTCCGCCGGAGTAAAGACAATGAGTGTTCGCGTACCTCTTCCCGCAATATTTACCGCGCAAAGATAATATATATATGTAGTTCCATTTGTTAGACCATTTAATATAAGAGGTGAACTTGTAGTAGATGTATACACATTATTACCGGCAGAATCGGTTGACAATGCATAATATAATATAGGTGATCCGCCGGTATCGTTGATAGTAAATGCGATTGATACAGATGAATTACCGATGGTAGATAATACGTTTTGCAGATCACCCGGAATTGTATACGGAATTGCAGAAACGTCAGTTGAGTAACTACCTGTTCCAGAAGAATTGACTGCGGCAACTTTATATGTATATGTCCTTCCATTTGTAAGTCCACTTATTTTGATAGGCGAATTAGATCCAGTTGCAGTTATGGTTCCACTTAAATCCGATATTATATAATACTGAATGGGTGATCCGCCGGCGCTTGCAGGTTCTGAAAACGACATGTCTATATAAGCGTTTCCGGCAAGTGCTCTGACGTTTAGTGGTTCACTTGGTACAGTATATGGTATTACAGATACTGGCGCAGATGGAGATCCAATACCAGCAGCATTCACGGCTTTCACATAAAATGTATATGTTATCCCATTGGTTAATCCGGAAACTCGTATAGATAAACTGGACCCAGATGCAGTAGTGATATCATTTGGATCCGTTATAATATAAGATAGAATGGATGATCCACCGTCGGTTTCTGGTGCTGAAAATAGAATGTCTGCATAGGTATTCCCTGCAGTTGCAGATATATTTTGCGGTTCACTCGGGATGGTGTATGGAGTTGCAGTGACACCGGAAGACGATGATCCAAATCCTACGTCATTCACTGCTTTCACATAAAAAGTATACGAGGTGCCATTGGTTAATCCATCTACACGAATAGGTGAATTGGTACCTGATGCGACGGAGTTATCATCCGAATCTGTGATTATATAATAGAGAATAGGGGATCCTCCGTCGTTTGCTGGTCCTGAAAATGTAATGTCTATATATGTATTTCCGGTACTAGCAACTACGTCAGTTGGTGCATCTGGAACGGTTGTATTTGAATATGGAGTTGCAGAGATAGGTGCCGATGATGTTCCAATGCCTGCTGCATTCACAGCTTTCACATAAAAAGTATAGGAGGTGCCATTGGTTAATCCATCTATACGAATAGGTGAATAGGTACCTGATGCGACGACTGTATCATCCGAATCTGTAATGATATAATTTGTGATTGTCGATCCGCCGTCACTTACTGGTGCCGAAAATATTATCTCTACATATGTATTTCCTGCAACAGCACTGACGTTTTGTGGGTCACTGGGCGTTGATATAGACGAATAAGGGGTTGCGATGACTCCGGTGGATGCAGACCCGGTTCCATATACATTCACTGCGTTGACATAAAAAGTATAGGAGGTGCCATTGGTTAATCCATTAACACGGATAGGTGAAGTTGTTCCGGAGGAATCAATATTTCCATCGATGTCGGTAATTATATAATACAGTATGGTTGACCCTCCATTACTAGTGGGTGCCGAAAATGACATGTCTACATATGCATTACCTGCAGTTGCAACTACTGATCTAGGTGATGATGGTGTCCCGGCAGTTGCAGATACTGCAGATGATTTAGATCCGGTTCCATAAATATTTTTAGCAGCCACATAATACGTATAGGTCGTTCCATTTGTTAATCCTCTCACAATAATAGGAGACGATGTTCCAGATGCATCTATATTACCACTACTATTATATACAAAATAACGAGTTATGATCGCACCGCCACTACTATCAGGCGCAGTAAAAGTTACCGTGATTGTTCCATTACCAGGTGTTGCGTTGACTGATGTCGGTTCAGTCGGTGTACCTACATCAACGGATACTGTGGTGGAATTGTCACTTGTTCCATTTTCATTTATGGCTCGAACATAAAAAGAATAATTATTACCATTTGTTAATCCAGTTAACGTAATTGGCGAACTGGTTCCGCTTCCATAATAAGTTCCATTTCCATCTACCCGGTAACTCGTAATGGTAGAACCGCCGTCATAGGGAGTAGAAAAATATACTTTAGCAGATGCATTTCCACTTACTGCAACTACATCGGTAGGGGCATCTGGTAATCCCACCACAGTTTTAGTATACAAAAACTCAATGTCATGGTTATGATATTCTCCACCGGGGGTTGGATGTCCGGCTCCTTCATCAATCCCATAGCGGTCGCCAAATGCGGCGGGATCGAAATAAAACCCAGTAGGCGCATTCACATCGGCACCACTTCCTCCGTAAGGCGGAACAGTAGATCCAGCATTTCGTGTATATATTGCAGTACCATTTACAAATACACCAACTGAACTAAATGGAAAATAAATATCATTTGTTAGTGTAGCGGTTGTTTTAGGAGAGTTTGCTTCTGATAACCCACCATAATAGTTCATAGTTGAGTTTTTCCATTCTCCTGTACTGATTTCATTACCACCGCCAAATCCATCTCTAGTGACCTCATTTGTATAGCTTGTTACACCTGCTATGATAGGATATGGATCACCATCGGTTTTTATGTTCATAACCGCATTACCTGAACTATCGGTAGACATCCAAAAATGAGTATATCCCACACCATAAGATGCATCGAATGCCATGGTGATGGAACTAATTGCTATATTGTTAATAACATCGTCAGTAATTGGAATATTGGTATCACTATTAAACGTATTCAATGACAAATCTCTGTTATTACGAGTTGTTTTTACTTGTTTTACACTTGTATTGTCAGTGTCTAAATTATTTCGGGGACGATTTCCCACAGTACATGGATACGTAGATGTCAAAAAATATGCATATGTTCCATTTGGATAATCAGGTGTTTTACAATAACGGCCGTTCGATTCATCTAAATGACCTGTTCCTGGATTATATTTATAATCTTGTATAAATCCACCATTGTATACTGCAATTACATTATCAGATGCATCAAAATATATGCCATCACTAGTAAGAGTACCTGTAGTACTTGTATATGGAATACGATAATAAGTGGTGTTAGAAACTGCTGGTTGATTATAACCTACATCAGTCACAACGGTGCCATTTTCGTATACCGAATACTGTTCTTCGGAACGTAGTGCATATGAAGATGTCATCATGACAACGGTTGATTCCATACTCATCGACAGATCGTAACCATATGGTCCATAAAACGGATATCCATCAAAAGTGAATCCGATGATTTTAGAGTGTCCATCTGCATGTCTAAAATGATCATCCTGGTAATGTGTATTGCTATAGTAACTCGAAAGTTGATAAGCATATACCCCATTTTGATCTGTAGTAGACGTACCTACCGATATACCTGCCAATATATCGTCCGCAGATGCCGATACTTTAGATATTTGCCAACCGGCATCCTGTCCAATATTAGTCGTCATATATATTTATCCATGATTTATTTTTATCAATTATAACTTTGAAGGAGTATTTAGGCAATATCTGTATTTAAGAAATATATAGGGGGTATTATATAATCATGTCAAGTCGCAAAAATGTACAGATGAACAAAACCCTTTACTACGATAATAAAATCAATCAACATTTATCGCCGCAACAAGGCGTGATTCCAGAGTTTGAAGAACATATGCCGCCTGGTTGTGTCATGGCGTATGTCGCAAATAGATCACCTACTGGGTGGTTGATATGCAATGGTGCCGCAGTGAGCCGTTACGTTTATTGGAGTTTATTTGAAGTCATTGGAACTCAATTTGGTGAAGGTGATGGATCTACCACATTCAATATACCCGATTATCGTGGTGCATTTTTACGTGGTACTGGTTATGGGTCTAATGAAACATATGAAGGTCCAGATCTAAATGAATCACAAAACCATGCTACACAACGACATTCTCACTTGGCTACATCTACTGTAAGTGATCCTGGACATGTGCATACACAAACTACTGTAAATAATGATTTTAATCCATCAAGCGATGGCGCATATCCTGATTATACTAAACCAAGTGCTCCTCGTTATGATAATGGTAGTGATATAACATGGTCTAATATCAATTCATCTCTAACTGGTGTAACCGTTGAGACCACTGTCCAACCAAGTATCACAAATGGTACTACTTATGTAAATGCGGATGAAACACGTCCTTATAACTTCGGTATCAACTGGATTATCAAAATCTAGATCCACAAAATTGAAGATTTTATCTGATCACTGATAATATTTATTATACAACATACATATTATCTACCATGACCACTGATTTAGCCAAACAATACCAACGCAAAACTGACAAGCAACATATTCTCGATAATCCTGATACTTATATTGGATCGGTCGAAAACGTGGATGCGGAAATGTGGGTGTTCAACGACGCCACTTCCAAAATCGAATTAAAACACATTGAATATATTCCGGGATTATACAAGTTATTTGATGAGGGCATTGTCAATTGCCGCGATCACGTGATTCGTATGATACATTCTAACTCGATCGAGAAAAAGTTTGTGACCCATATTGACACGACCATTACAGAAGACGGCACCATCACTCTCATGAATGACGGTAACGGCATCGATATTGCCAAACATCCGGAACATGGCATCTGGATTCCGGAAATGATTTTCGGACATTTACGTACTTCCACCAACTATGACAAAGACGAGAAAAAGATTGTCGGCGGTAAGAATGGTTTCGGATTCAAATTGGTTTTAATATGGTCGACGTATGGTCGCGTGGAAACCGTCGATCATACTCGCGGTCTCAAATACGTCCAAGAGTTCCGCAACAATTTGGATGTGATTGGTCCACCTACCATTACCAAATGTTCCGGAAAACCATATACCAAAGTCATGTTCAAACCGGATTATGCGCGTTTACGTGTGGGCGGATTAACTCCCGATATGTTGTCGCTTCTAAAGAAACGCGTCTATGATATTGCCGCAGTGACCGATCATTCCGTGAAAAAAGTAAAAATCAATTACAACGAGACTGTTGTCCCTATCAAAAACTTTGCCCAATACATCGATATGTATTTAGGTGGAAAAGATGAGGTGAAACGTATTTACGAACAACATGACGAACGATGGGAATATGCAGTGGCATTATCGCCTACACACGAGTTTATCCAAATCTCATTTGTGAATGGTATTTGCACATTCAAGGGTGGCAAACATGTCGATCATATTATAGGTCAAATTGTCCGCAAATTATGCGATTATATTGAGAAGAAAAAGAAAATCAAAGTCAATGGCAATTCCATCAAAGAGCAACTGATCTTGTTCCTACGATGCGATGTGGAGAATCCATCCTTCGATAGTCAGACGAAAGATTTCATGAACACACCTTATGCCAAGTTCGGATCGACTTGCACCGTTTCCGATGCATTCATCGAGAAGATTGCGAAAATGGGAGTGATGGACATGGCATGTTCGCTAACGGAAGCCAAAGAAAATCGATTGGCTAAGAAAACCACCGACGGATCGAAAACCAAAACCATTCGCGGGATTGCCAATTTCATTGATGCTAACTATAGTGGAACTCCCCAATCCAAAGATTGTATCTTGATTTTATGTGAGGGATTAAGTGCGCTGTCAGGTATTGTTTCCGGCTTGTCGAGTGAAGATCGCAATACAATCGGTATTTACCCACTGAAAGGAAAACTCCTGAATGTGCGCGGGGAACAATTGAAAAAGATCGCGGAAAACAAAGAAATTACCGATATCAAGAAAATACTGGGACTCGAATCCGGGCGTGATTACAGATCGATTGCCGACGTGCATCAATATTTGCGCTATGGTAAGATCATGGTGATGACTGATCAGGATCTCGATGGATCCCATATCAAAGGATTGTGTATTAACTTGTTCCACAGTGAATGGGCATCGCTAGTCCATATTCCCGGATTCATATCCTTCATGAATACGCCCATCTTGCGTGCGAAAAAGGGCGCTCAAACGATGATGTTTTACAATCAAGGCGAGTATGATACATGGAAAAACGGATTCGGTGAAAATGGTCCACAAGGATGGACGATCAAATATTTTAAGGGGTTAGGAACATCGACCTCGGCGGAGTTCAAGGAATATTTCGCCCACAAGAAAATCGTTGATTTTGTGCACAATGGCACAATAAGTGATGATAGTATTGACAAGATATTCAACAAAAAGCGCGCCGACGATCGTAAAACGTGGTTGGAAAATTACGACAAGGCGGCCTACTTAGATACGTCGAAAAAAGATGTCAAATATGAGGATTTCATGAATAGGGAACTGATTCATTTCAGCACTTACGATTGTGCTCGTTCCATACCGAATATGGTAGACGGGCTCAAAATCTCGTTGCGTAAAATCCTGTTTTCCGCATTCAAACGTAAGTTGACATCGGAAATAAAAGTCGCCCAATTTTCCGGGTATGTTTCCGAACACAGTGCGTATCATCACGGCGAAGCATCATTGAATGGTGCAATTGTGAATATGGCGCAAACCTTCGTGGGATCGAACAATATTAATTTGTTGGAACCGAATGGTCAATTTGGAACACGTATGGCGGGTGGTGAGGACAGTGCATCGGAAAGATATATATTTACTCAACTCAATCCATTGACCCGCACCTTATTCCCCGAAATGGATGATGCGGTCCTGAGTTATTTAGACGATGATGGAACGATTGTGGAACCAGAATATTATGTTCCTATTATCCCATTCGCATTAGTCAATGGTATTTCCGGTATTGGAACCGGATTCTCATGTTCGATCCCATCCTTCAATCCAATGACGATTGTACAATACTTGCGTCAGAAATTAGTGGGAGGCGGAATGGCGGCAATTGACTTTGTTCCTTATTATGAGGGATTCAAAGGAACTGTGCGCAAACTCCAAGATCAGAAATATTTGATCAAAGGCTGTTATGAGAAAATTGCCGAGGATAAAATCTTGATTACCGAGTTGCCAGTAGGCACATGGACAATGCCCTATATTACATTCTTAGAGGGATTGTTGGATGGTGGAGTCGATAAAGCAGGTAAGAAAATCGCGCCAACCATCAAAGATTTCGTCTCCATGTGTACGGAGGTCTTGGTGCATATCACAGTGCAATTCCCCAAAGGTAAATTGGCGGAGTTGGAAAGCGATGTGGACACTGCAACGGGTGTCAATGGTTTAGAAAAAATGATGAAATTGTCGACGACGGTTTCCACCACCAATATGCATATGTTCAATAGTGAATGTAAATTACATAAATATGCTAGCGTAGCTGAAATCATCGATGACTTTTATGGAGTTCGTTTAGCGACCTACCAAAAACGTAAAAACGCGCAAATCGTGGCAATGGAAAAGAAATTGGTCAAACTTTCGAATAGAGCCCGGTATATTCAGGAAACATTGGCGGGGACCGTTGATTTGCGTAAGAAAAATGCGGCACAAGTGGTGGAATTGTTGACGGCAAGAAAGTTTGAACCCTTGGATGGCGATTACAAGTATTTAGTCAAAATGCCAATGGATTCGGTCACTCAGGAAAACGTAGACGCGATCATGAAAGAGAATGCCCAATGTGCAATGGAATTGGAGATCTTGCGCAAAACGAGTTTGGAACAAATGTGGTCTCAGGAATTGACCCAATTTGAAAATGAATATAGTGTGTATAAAGGACGGCGGGAAAAGATCCAACAAGGAACAGCCACAGTGAAAGCCGTGAAAAAAATCAGTAAAAAATAAACGAAAAATCATCGAGTGATGTACATATTGTATATATTTTTTCTGCGGACACAGTATACAATATGTCATTATATCCAGCAAGTGTAGAAGAAAATGGGGCATCGATATTAAACAATATGAAATATAATGGTCGCGTGAATATCATATCAGAACCATCTCCCGATGCTCGATTCAAAATGCAAGAACGCGTTGCCGTGAAAAATAAAGCGACGGCTTATCGAGAAGCATTGACAGGTGCATGGGAGAACAATCCATTGTCACAAACCTTTTTTTCGGATGCAAACATACAAATATTACAAAACGGATTACGTGCGGGAGTCTACCAATTGGCGGAAGGCAAGTTCTCTATTCCTCCGCAAAACATCGATAATTTAAAGGTGATTATGCGCAGTACATATATGCAATATGCCGAACATTTGCCAACTGGTATACGCGAACAAGTTGAACGATTGAATAAAATCGTATTGGATTATTGTGTGCCAACCGTATACAAAGAAGCAGTGGGTTATTTGAAATATTGCCAAGACCAAAGTAGTTTAGTCATGCCAATGGAACGCCCACAACCCGTCGATCGTCAATTTAAACAATTGGAACTGAAGCCATTTTTTTAGGGACGTATTATATAATTCATGAAAAAGGAAGTTTTGAATCTTGTTTTTTATCTAGTATGTTTTATCGTTTTACTATTATTTGCGGCAATGTTCTTTAATTGGAAAAGTTTAGAAGGTTTTAGAGAAGGCGCCGATGAAGTTGCAGCAGTAACTACCGATAGTAGTGCCGCAACTACCACCACAACTGCTGTAGATACTAGTGCAGCAACTTCAGGCAACACTGTTGTTACCAGTACGGATAGTAGTGTTCCTGTATCAACAGCAGCAACCACTGGAACAACATATGTAGCAAGCGATAGTACATCAACTGCGGCAACAACTGGTTCAACTTATACCGCAACTACAACGCCAGAAGTAACTACAGCACCTGCAGAAACTACAACACCAGCAGTAACTACAACCGATACTACAACACCAGCATCTGCGATTACTTCAACTGTTGTAGCTACACCTGCATCAACTATTACTACAAATCCATCATGTAATACTATTATAGGAGATGATAAACTAGGTCTATATTTGAAACCAAAAAATAATCATGTTTATCCAATCGTTTATACCACTTCACCAGACACGTGTAGTTTAGCACATTTTATTTTGGAGAATGGAAAACAGGTACAGTCGATCGATAATGGTAAGAATACAATGGTATATTTTTCACCAACAACAGCGGTTGTAGGCGGTATGGCATATGGAAAGTTTTGCACAGAAACGAACACCGCAAAGACAAAATTACCAATTACATATACATCAAATACATTACAAGTCAAATATGATAAAACTGATTACTATGTTGTTTTTGTGAATGACGCCGGAAAATACGTATCCGCAATGAGACGAATTGGTGATTCTAATTTGGCTCCAAATATGATTCGCAGTATTTGCCAAACATTGAAATAATTGCTATATAGAGACGATTTAACATTATGATGACAATAACGTTAAATATTGAATTGAGTCAGAATCTCAAAAATATATAATAATAGTGTATATGGATAGTTTTCAATTGAGTGTTTTAGGAATCGCAGTTGTAGTTTTAATTGTCATTTTAACATTTATCGGAATTGCTTTAGCAAAGAATAATAAATCGGTCGTTTTCCCGCCCGTCGCAAACAGTTGTCCTGATTATTGGACGGTGAGTAGTGATGGCACCAAATGCACCGTGCCATTATCGTCGGCAACTAATGTTGGAAATATTTATGTAGATGGAAGTCTATCATCCGTGTTTACCACGACATCAATTAATAGTAAAGCGCCGTATGGAACACCGGGATATGCAAGTGGAGCCATTAATTTCAGTGATGCGGGATGGACCGCGAATGGCAAATCCACTATTTGCCAACAGAAGAGTTGGGCCAATAATTATGGAATACAATGGGATGGTGTAAGTAATTACAATGATTGTTAAAGGTTCGCAGAACCGACCGAAGGTCCGACCAAGCAGCTTCGCTGCGACCAAAGCGGCTTCGCCGCGACAAAGGACCAAAGGTACGACCAAAGCACCTTATATGTCGAATCACAATAAATATAATAAAGCCATTATTATATTTATCAGAATGTCGTATGTTTATTTATTAGAATCTACGAATGGGGCAACGTATGTCGGGGCTACCGTCGATTTAGAGCGCCGTTTACGCCAACACAATAAAGAATTGGTGGGTGGGGCTCAACAAACATCGATGCGAGTCGTTCGTGGCGAAACATGGAAACGTGTATGTTATGTATCCGGGTTTCCGGATTGGTCAGCCGCACTTCAATTTGAATGGCGATTCAAACAAATATCGCGCAAATATTTTGGATCTGTAAAGGTACCATTACATCGTCGTATGGAGGCATTAAAAATGTTGTTATCCCTAGAACGACCGACCACGAAAGCACTGGCTTATAGTGAATGGCCATCGCCACCTGAAATTATTTGGGAAAATGAAGCCGCGAAAAAATATTATTTAGGAGGTGAGAGTATGTCGACGGGTGGTCCATAGTCACCAGGTAAACCATTTTCGTCAGGCTTATCCGTCATTGATTCGGAACCACTAAACGAATACCCTTGTTCCTCACAATAATCAAAATCCCATGTATCATACGTATACGGCAAATCGTTAGTCCAAGGATGAATAAAATCATAAAACTCTTGATTCGTATAACTCTCTTCTTCCCCCAAAAAATTAGAAAACTCCAATACATCATCCGCATTGTGTCCACTGCATATGACATCCAATGTGCAAGTGGGTAATGTCAAATCACCTGAACCGGATACTTTCGACCAATCGCATACTCCATTCAAATACGCAGCCCCCGATGCCCGATTGTATTCGGTAAATGCCCACGTCTCGTCGAAATTGGTTATGGTTCCTTGGGAAATCATAATCCGTTTGGCTCCCAATAGTCTTTCGATTTGACCATGTAATGGCCAAAAAGATGGATCAAACGCCGCTGCTGACGAAAACATTTCCCCCGCGATTCCCGGGTCTTCTACGGATCGCAATACTTTCTCCAACAATTCATCATCCGCGTCTTTCAAATCCGATTCCAAAGCATAATATATATTCGTCGCTTTCAGAATCGCCAAAGCCCCGTATTCATCAATGTATTTTTTAGGGATCGAGCATTTGCATACATCGCCCAATTCACAACTGTCGGGACATCGAGTGTACCCCATACGCCACAATACTTTGAAAAACAATAATTTATCCGGCATTTGAGTCATTGTCACGTCCTCATCATCATACAAATTACCTTCTCCCCATGCCCCGCCAATGAGGATGTGCACTGGACCATGGGTCGCGCCATTCGAACAATCATTGATATCCGCCAATGAATCGCTTTTGAAACATGATTGTAACGTCGAACAAGTGGGCATCGATTCATATTGGGTCATCGAATATGTCTGATTATGACGACCCAATTCCTGATTCGGATTATTATTCCATGGACTGCGCATATGACCATACGCATTTACATATGGATTTAGTGACCCCGTGTCTTCAATTGACCACTCCAAATAAGCATCGCCGTCGGGAACCAATAATCCATCCCATCGTCCGCCATCCGAAATCGCATGTTTATCATTGATCGGACTTGATTCGCCGAACCAATCGGATTCAAAAATCGGAGATTGGGACCAAGTATCATACAAATAAGTATCCATTCCGTATTCCCAGTACGGCATTGCGATCCGTGGATTGATCGACTGCAAACTCTGTTCCATTTCCAATGTAAATGCCATATGATGGGTCACGATTCCCGCCCCGTCGTGCCAATGATCACAATCGGTTGTCCCCGCCCCCGTCAAATGTTTATACGAAAAGTATTCCGCCGACGCATATTTGTCGCCATAGAGGGATTTACCCGTCTCATCATCAGTATCATACATGGTTTCTAATGCATCGAAGAATGCTTCGCGGTCGGCGTCGGTCAACGTACGTATTTCGCGGCGCACATATTTCACAGCGACAGTGAAATCGAGTTCATAACTTTTGGTGCGGTGTTTTAATGCGACATTTCCGTCGTAAACGCCGGTATGATTGAGCATAATGGTAGGGGTCAATCCAATATATTCTTGTCCGGCAATGGTCCAAGTCGCACTATAGGAAGACGAATCGATTTCCATGGCGCGATCGTCTTCTGTTAATGAAGATATATATAGATTTTGTGAGCGGTATGGTTCTAAAACCATAGTCCACGGTAAATTATCGGTATTCAAGACTCCGTAATCGGGATTGTTAGCACCGACTTGTATTTCATAGGTCGTCGAATCCAACATAGTGCTTTCATAAATGGTCGAATCATGCCGTTTGACAATAAAAATAAATGAAGTCAATACCATGCATGCCGATAGTAATACCGCCATTTTTGCACATGTTCCATTTGTCCATATTCCATTCATTTTTTTTGTTTCATGATAAAGAAGTTTCTGTCTTTCTTCATCAAATGTATTATATTGTTCCATGATAGTATACTGTATAATAGGAGTATATTATCTATATCATTTTGTCATACGATAATGGATGACACGTGGTGGTTCTCCCGAATGGTCGTCTAAATCTCGCAATTCGTATGATTTTTGTAGTAAATCCGTCGATACTTTCATACTTCCTCCGATACCGATATATTGGATAGAAGTAGGTGCTTCCATAATAGGGTATTTTAATCGACGCAAGTTCTCAATTTGGGGTTGTAAAACTTTGATTTGCATATCCATTGCATCATGTAACAATTCGGTATTCGTTGGATCAGCGTCGTAATCATCCTTGATTTTCTGAATGGCATCCATGGTTTCAAAGAGTTGCGCAGTTTTTTCGATGATTTCCGTTTTTTTCACATCGTCATGGTGTATACTATTATACTTTTCATGCAATGTACGATAGATTGCACTGTCTTCATTGTATTCTTTCAATGCTTTTTCAAAAAGAGAAACGGATTTGCGTTTGTCAATGTAGCCAAAAAGAGTATGTAATTTCTGTAGGATGATTTTGTCCTTGAGTCGTTCACTTTGTCCTTTGAACAAATAAAACATGGATTCAAAGGATGATGTATCACCGCGGAAAATATCGATTTTGAGAGAACATTTGGTTGCTAAATTGGTATCGCCGCAAATAGCCGTGTAATGTTCGTCTTTGCGTGAGAATATTGTTCCCACTGGGCGTTTGCAATTCACACATTTTGGTTTTATTGACGCTATGATACGCTTTGCTTCTTTTTTGGTTTTTCTGTATTTATAGATGTTTTCATAATAGGCTTCCTTTCGTAATTCGTGCAGTGTATTATCATAAGTTGCTTTCAGTTTGAAATAATCATGAAGAGTTTCGTTATATTCCAAGGAATGATCAAGATCTTCATATTCGACCCTGTTTTCGCCTAAAGATTCGATGGTGGGGTAATTCGATGTTTGGACATCAATCAATGTTGGAGGGACATTGGAAATATAATCGATGGGATTATTGTTGGCATGGAGAACTTTCACGGCAGTGGAACCAGCAAAATTGATGAGTTTGATTTGATTGTTATCGACATAGACTTCAACTAAACCTTTGGGCAAATCTTTCAATTCAGTGAGTTTGTTGTCTTCCGCATGAAGAATCGTGAGTTTGGAATGATTGGCAAAACGGAGTTCCTCGATAAAGTTCTTATCACATACTAACTCTTCTAGTTCGTCGGGAATATTTTCGAATCCAATCAACATATTTTGAGAACATTGTAGTTTTTTCACTGATTTTGGTATGTTTTTAATGGACGTAAGTTCTCCCGGTCCAAAAGAAATGGTATGAATATTGCTAAATCTTTCCAAGATCGAAAGGTCTAAATCGCCGTGCAATGGTTCATTGACTGTAAGTTCAGGGATGGAATCAGATAAGTTCTCAATAATGCTTTCAAAATAGTTTTGAGCACTATTATTCTCGCGAAGAATCGAATCGCGTTTTTCTATAATAATATTCATGTTGGTAGGTATACAATATTATTATACAATGTTGTAAAAAGTGCAACGACCTAAGACCTAAGACCTTCGACCAAAGACCTTCGACCAAAGACCTTCGACCTTAGACACGCAATCTTTCCATCATATTTTCCTCGACTTTGGGTAAACTGGTTATGGCCGACAACGGATGGTCGACGCGTTCATTTTGATAAAAGCGTATTTTCGATAAAATATATTGTTGGTCCATCACCATTTTCTGGTATTGTTCTTCAGGAGTCATTTTACGTTTATAACAAAAATAGAGAGCCGCTCCGAAAACACCGACGAAAATAACGAAAATCGCGATATTGAAGAAAATGGAATAATATTTGACACGTATATCATGACATTTGTTAAGGGTTTGGTATAATGCACTTTTGATGGATGTTTCAATCAATCGCGGGGCAGCAATGGGTTGATCCATAATGGGGGAATACTATACATAATGGAGATTTTTCGTAAAAGAGGGAACAACGAGAGAGAGAACCTTATATTGCGGAAATGGAATATATGACAAACATATAACTAAATATTGCTAAAATAATGGCGACAATCCAAATAGGAATGACAGTTTTATGGCGGTATCCTACACCAAATGGTCTAAATCCTCCTTCGTCATTGTACAATAAGGATGGTTTCATCATATGAATCAACGAGAACATGACTAAAAACAATAAAATAGCAAAAGAAAGGCGGTTTTTGCGGATGATTTGGTTCAACATTGTTTTATTTGGATATAGTATATAATGAGTGAAAGTTTTTTACCATATGCCGATGGAATGTATGATTTAGCCACCAGAATACTTTATTTATCGTGATGATTATGCTCATTTTCGCAAGCTTTCGTGTAATAGTTCTAATATTTTATTGGCTTTATTTTTTTCCGTTTTATTATTTTCATTATTCACAGTTTCTTCTTCCGCCAACATTATTATATATCCGTCAGGCACTGCTCCGTATTTCAATAATAATTGAACCATATTTATATTTATATTGAAAATTGCGTGTTTAAATGATTCAACACTATATTTATCTATATCAGCCTTTGCCATTTTACTTAGTATCAATTCTACATTTTCTAGGTTTTGACATTCAACTGCTTTCGTTAATGCTACATGTCCTGATTTCGATTTTATATTCATATCGACCTGCTTTTCCATTAATAATTCAATGACATGTTTATTCTTGTCACATACCGCCACTATTAATGCAGTGTCGCCATTCGTGTTTTGTATATTGGGATTCGCACCATTTTCTAGTAATAATTTGACTATGTCTGTATGTTTATTTCTTACTGCCGCAATCAGTGCAGTGTCGTTCACTAGTCCTTGGCCACGGGTTTTTGGGTTGACCCAATTTATCGCATTGATTTCTGTCCCATTGACTTTCACTGTTTTTTTACCCTTCATATTGTGTAATTCTTGTAATTTCGCTTCCACATTAGCTTTATTTTCGGGCGATTTAGAACATTCTTTTATTAATTGTTCTACAAAATCTGTTAATTTTGAACCTCCTCTATATTTTTGCGTGTATACACGTTTGAATGTTTTATTCCTAAAACTCTTCATTATATAAAATTAGGAGAAAAAATCCATCCAATTGTGTAAAATATGAAAAAGGGTTTCATATTTTTCTAGATTCGATAATTGTTTATCGTTTGGATCGAGTGGATCGTTTGGATTTTCTAGATCCTCTTGTTCGTTTGGATTTTCTAGATTTACGCATTTTCCGACTTTTTTTACCACCATGTTTATCTCCGCGTGGGACACCAGGTTGTTCAGTATTATAACTATTATAATATTCATAAAATGCGTTTATTATCTCATCATCCGATTTGTTTTGAGTATACATGGATTTACCATGAGAGTTCGACCATTCTTTGAACATATCTTTACCCTTTTCAGATTCATTCCGGTCAAAAAACAAATGAGGTATTAGTTCTTTTATACGGGGTTCTTGTTCTTTATGAGTACTCATAATATACTATATACAAATGTTTTATTCATCACTAAAGTTCTCATCGCCAAAATCTCCATAATAATCACCATCGGTATAATCTTCAGTCAATCCACCAATATCATAGGCTTCCATGTCGCCTTCACGATTTGCGGCAGCCATTGCATCTCGTTCTAAATCTTCCACGTCATAACTCTCGGGCTCCACATTCATCAATGGATTATAATCGGTTTCCATATCCTCTCTCAAACGAGCAATACCTGCTTTGCGTTCATTATTATAAGTGTTCTTATCATAGGCGAAAATACCTTTTTGAATACCTACATTCCAGCGTCCTAATTTGTATTGTTTCAACATGTTCTCTACTTTGCGTTGATCTTTCGACATATTTCCCAAATAATCGGTAATACCTTTCTTCTCCACTTGTTTGGCACGACGGACATTGCGCGAGATTTCGCTATAAGTTTTGTCCAATAATTGTTTGGTTTTATATTCGATTTTCAAACAAGTGGTCATGAAGGAACAGGCACGTTTCATCAATGAATCACGATCGATTTCCTGCAATTCGATTTGTTGGAGTTGTTCTGCTTCATCCACCGCATCTACATCGACCAAAGGAGTTGCGCCCATATATATGTCGGAAACCGATTCTCTATTGCGTTCACTACGTTCATTATTGACTTCGGTCATTTCAAACTCGGCAATGTCGTCTTCGCTGACTCCGCCAATGTATTCGTATAATACCGACAATACACAATAAATATGTAATTGTAAAATCGATGTCTTGTCGAAAAGTGCAAAATAGTCGGAATCATTTTTGTGGATTTCACTTTCCAATGGAATGTATTTCAACAACAAATAGAGATCGGCGGTTTTGGCGCGGATTTTTTGCAAGAGAACATTCATGGTTGTGTCTTGCTTGAACTTGTTCAATTCCTCGTAAAATCTGTATAATATCGTGTGAATATCGATTTGGTGATATTGGGATAATCCCCAATGTTTATGAACACGACGATCTTCTTTTTCTTCGTGTAGGACAATTGACGGATACACTTTGGCAATGTTTTCCATCATGTTTTTCAAAAATTGAGTCGATGTGTATATATTATTCTCCTTCCATGCATCCATGGTATTCAAGAAAGTGGTCAAATCATTTAGGGTGCGATTTTCCAAGTTTCCTTGACTCTGTATGAAATCCACAATTTCACGCAACATCGATTGGTTGCTGTTTTTCAAGTATTTGCGTAAATCGGTGATTTCCGGAACACTGCGGACTTTTTTCATTTCATGAGGACGATAGACATCCATCGCTTTTCTCAGCAATGATCGTAGTGGGAAAGGAACGACTTCCGAATTGCGTTGTTCCAATGAATCCAAGAAATCATTCAATACGAGAACAGGATTCACTTTTTTGGATAAATCGATGGAACTACTGTTTTTCTCGCGAACAATATTCATCAATTGATCCAATTCGGCGCGACCAAATCGGCGTCCGTTGGCTTTCAAGAAATCTTTCTTTTCGGCAAGCGAAGCATGGATTTGGTATTTTGGTGGGCGTTCACCACAAACCACACGGTATTCGGATGGAACTGGTAAATCTTTGTCATAGCGACCATAATGAATAAAGGCGGCATAAATATTGTCTTCAATCACCCCTTCCGGAATAGGTGGCATAGGAACCACTGTATTTTCTTTATGATAGATGATGTATGGTTTCGATATTTTATTGATATGGCGCAACAATTTCGCGGCGTCATTGGCAATACGTACATAGTTCACGATTTCGGGTTCGTCTTTGGCAAAATAATGGATGACCGATTCGTGTTTTTTATCCAATTCATTGCAACAGGCGTTTTCCAAGTATGGTTTGTGTGAGGCAGTTTGCAATAGTGCGTCTTTTTTGGAAACCACGTGGTTAATACGTTCTATAATACCGAATGCATGGGACTGGATTTTTGTTTTCAATACGTTAATGTGTTCATGTTGTGATTTATGTCCTTTTTTGAGTATATCCATTAGCTCCGATTTATATTCTGCTGTAATGCCTCGGAGGGAAGCAATGACATTGATTGGAACGACGGGAGGTAAAAATTGGGTCCATTTTTTGATAGAATGATCATCAGGAACTTCTTGGTCCGGAACCAAAATCAAATATTCACGTTTTTGAGCCAATAAATCTTGGACATCATTGCGTTTCATCATATGTTTATCAATGACATCTTTAATACGACCGGTCAAGGCCACTGTATTGAGTTTTGTAATCGATTTCCAAGGTTGTTCGTCGGATTTGGTTCCGTTGAGAACACAGGCAATATATTTAATACCGGTAGTATCTTCGGTTCCGCCCTCTAATGGATACCCCTTGAAGGACATGACACACCCGGGATACGTTTTGCGAACCACGATGGATGGAACCAATGATTGAATGGCAATCAGTGTGGCAGCGCCGACAATCGCAATCAATGCTTGACCGCGATAGGTTTCGTAATCGGGACCCATTTTCTTGGTGGTTTTGAATGCTTCTTCCATTTTCATCACATATTTGGCTTCTTCCATCACCACACTACGGTTCTTGAAGAGTTCAAGTGACAATCGTAAGACCAATTCTTCAATCGAGGTAGGATCAAGTGCTGCATTTTGACAAAGTGCCATGAACACATTGTAAATATGTTGGTCGTCTTTGTTGGTGAAAATCCGGCTTTCTTTGGCTAATGTTTCGGAAATGACAGTTCCCATATCCTTTTCTATGATCGAATGACTCGTGATTTTGAATCCGGCATCGTCATATTCGTCTTCGGCAATGAAATCCAATTTACGTAATATATATCCACTATGTTTATCGACAATTGCATCGCCGTCATCACTTGGTATACCCACACTGCGACATAATCCGTCAAGAACCATCAAATAATCGTCGCCGCGAACAAAGGCTTTTGCCAATTGGTAAATTGACAAGGGAACCAATTTCGTATTGGTTTCTTTACAATACAACCAATGAGCATCTTCTTTGAGCTCTTGCACCATAGCTTCGCGACAATATTCTTCCGCTAATTTGCATATATTGGCTTGTTTTTTGATGAAATCGCTTTGACCTAAAATGAGAGTAAAAACACGCGCATAAGGTGATATAATACGATCTTCGGCTTGGAATTGGGTGCCAATCGTATATGCCAAATGGTTGGGTTTTTCCAATTGGATTTGTTTTAGACGCATGATTTTTTTCAAGAATGCCGATGATCGAGTGAGTTTGGTTTCCAAATCTTTTTCCACGTCTTCCATGGACATGGCAAATCGCTTGTCCAATTCTTTCATGACTTTGTCGCGCGAAATACGATTCATGTTTTTGTGGGCATCATCCATGCTTTCACATGATTTATCTTTGGCTTTATAACAATCGGGGGCACTATTGCAAAAGAGAGCTTGGGTATCCATGAACGATTCAGACTCGATTGTTTTGTCTTCCACCCAATTGTCCTTGATACGTTTATAATACAAGGTTTCACTACGGTGGTACAATTTCTGTATTGTCTCTTTTACCGAGTCATCATCTGATTTGGACGCTTTGGGCATTTCCTTTTCGATTTCCACAATGGCATAATGACCTTCTAATACCGGTTTTTTACCGGCAATCATGATTTTCGCCAATTCAGGCGCATTATCGGGATGTGCATCATGTTTTTGCGTCAAGTTTTCAGCCAAATAATCGACAAAATCTGCCGGACTCATGGATTTTTGTTTATCGGCATACTTTTTAAGAACCCCGTATGGAGTTTCGTCATATTCTTTGTCGAAATACAATTCGTCTTTGTTGTTGTCATTTTTCAATTCGTCCAAAGAAGTATATTTTTTCGCTAGAACACGAGTGGTACAATAGTTGGGTTTAATATGATCATTTTCGCCCATATCTTTGATTTCCATAATAGAATCGAATAATCTGTTGGGGGTGATCAACGACAACAATAATTTCGAAATATAAGTATAAAACAATGTGTTGGAATCAGCTTCGATAAATTGATTCAACATTTCACCATTGGTGTATTTTTCCAACATACTATAATGATCGAGTAACGATTTGGTGATTTCTTGTTCGGAACCAAACATTTGTTGGACAATATTGGAATAAGGTTTCGTCATCTTCGACAATTCTCCCAATTTCGCGAAGGAGGGGGCGATTTTCGCATAATTGCCTTTGTATTCTTTAATACGATTCTTCATGAAAAAACGCATTTCGTTGTATTGACCATAAGTAATGTCTTCTGGACATACCATAAAAGGTTCCAAGTGTTCAATCAAATGGTGGATGGAGAGAGAACCATTGACGTGTTTTTGCATATGTTTAATCAAATGGCGGGTATTGGGTATAATACATTCTAGCATCTTGTGGAATCGATGGGGTTCGCGATGGAGGGTTTCATCCAATGAAAAAGAAACAATGGTTTTCAAAAAATCGCGCTTTTCATTCTCGGTCAACGTGTTTTCCTTTTCGGCATCAGACACTGGTTCTTTATAATCGACTTCTTTTTCCAATGTTTCGAGAACATAATCATCAATATTCTCCGATTTGCGTAATAATCGGGTTAATTGTAAAAAGGATTGACTCAATTCGGCGCGTTTCATAATATTGGTCGACGACAACTTTGCTCGGGAATATTCCATGACGGGTTCGGGCAACATGATGAGTGATTTTACTGCCATAGTATCATCAGGCATCAACGACTTTTTGTGATAGACACGCACTCCATTACGACTCGTGGTTTGGACCGTCGCCATCTTCATTCCCAAATTGTAGCGCTGAATGACAAATTGACTACGTTTATCGATATACTTGCTTGGTATAAATCTGCCACCTGGAATTACTTTGCGTGTTGTACTATAGTAATCATCAAATGAACTTACGACTGTATCCATATTGGCAGCGACAGGTTTTTCAACCAAATGAGAACCTGGTAATTCATTGGATTCAAATGGCGCCATATAGTCTGCCATAGATTGATAATAACGGGCATATTTGTCATCATGAAGGGATTCGTGTTTTTGCAGGGCAACCATTTCGTCAATATCGGATTTCACATTGATGTATATTCCATCTTCGACATAATTGACTGGATCGGTCGCTTGTGATTCTTTTGGTGGTTCATAGAGTTTTTTGCGTTGATCGACAACGGGGACGATCCATGGAATCTGCGTTGATAAGTTTTCGACGCAATCGACCAATGGTTTATGAGTAGGTAAAGTGGTTAATGCATCGATTACATTACCATTCGCATCGAATTGAGAGAACTGTTTACGCAATTCCACAAAACGTTGAATATTCATATGAATATTATCCATGACTGCTTTCGTTCGTTTGTGAATAGGGATGGTCGATAACAAATGATCCATCAAATCGTTGGTCTGGGCGTCTAAACCAAATCGTTTTTGGTTTTCGGGGACTTCGACTTCGAGAACAATTTCCTGCAGTTCTTCGCCAAACAAATCCGCGGCGTCTAAATATTTGGTTCTGAGAACATCGTCCAAGTTCTCATTGGGAGAAGCAGATTCTGGGATGGTAATAATAGATTCGCCGGTTTCAATATATTCAATGGTCGCTTCCGCAGAGGGTATAATACATTCTTCGGGAACACTATCTACATCTTGGACGATTTTGTCAGCGCCGGCCGGTTTGTCGCGAATGACAATGGTTTCGATCGGCAAGTCCCGGGGAATACCTTTGTAGCCGAAATCAATGTAAATGGTGGAAATGGATGGATAAGTGGTGATTTCGATCTTGTCTTCTTCTAAATTGGTGATTTCGCCGGTAATAATGGTTGGAAAATCGCCGCCAAAATGAATATCGATCCATGTTTTAGGAACCAATCCGTTTTGACGGGAATAACCTTTTTCGTCGGCATGACTGACAATGATGATTTTGGTAATCGATTCATCGGATAATGCTCCGTTGGATTCAATATTGAGAACTTTGCGTTCGAAATTGGAAACATTGATCATTGTAATAAGAGTCGAATCAATATAGGACAATAAAAAGGATTGCTCGTCCAGATCAGGATTGGATGGCGCATAGATTTGTATTATATCACCCAATTGTAATGTCATATATGATCCAGTGTTTTCTACATCCCCCTTGTCGATGGGATTATTTGGTGATTCTTCCATATTATTTACTATAGTATATGATTCTAAATTGTTCTCGAAAATATCATAAAGACAAGAGTCCCTGTATTTATAATCCCGTAGATAATGATGATAACTGACGATGTCGCTGATATAAAGTATGCATCGTATACTTTGGATTTGTCGAACATCAACCCGTCTATAGTGCACCAAAAAATATATGAACAAAGCTATGCGATTTATAATTATGATAGTGATTTTTTGTGTTATGATGATACAAATCATGGACAATATCGATCAGTAGTGCTATCGTATCCCGATTTGGGGACAGTGCTTGCGTTTTCACCGCCTAAATCATTGCCCTATGCTACATTTATAGAGAAATATGGGGATAGTGATCACCCGCACATAGTATGCAGTGATTATGTAGAAGGCGTCATGATTAATCTATTTTATGATGTGCGAAATCGAATATGGGAAATAGCAACCAAGAGTGGGGTGGGTGGATATTGCAACTATTATCATAATACCCAGAACCATCCGTCATTTATACGAAAACCTGTTCGGAAAATGTTGTTTCGTGAGATGTTTTTGGAGGCATTAGGGCTCTTGCCACCGAAAGGTCTTAGTTTTGCCGGAATGGAATGGTTTGCCAATTTAGACCAGCGTTATTGTTATTCGTTTGTATTGCAACACCCGGAAAATAAGATTACGGTAGCGGCAGAAAGGGCAAAACTATTTTTGGTAGCAGTTTATCAAATCGATGGAATGCGTATGATACAGATTCCGCCTCATGTGTATGAATCATGGTCATTATTCCTAAATAGTGCATCTCGTGTAGAGTTTCCTCAAAAACATAGCGGTCAACATGCTGATTTGAAAAGAGAGTTTTGTTCGCCACATACGAAGAATCGAAATCGCGGACTTGTGTTTTGGAATTGGTCGACGGGGGACCGATGTATGATCGAAAATCCGTGTTATCAGGAACTTAAACAAGTGGGACAAATGAATCCGGCATTGCATTACCAATATTTATGTGTATCGCGCATAAACAAGGTTTCCGATTTTTATCGATATTTTCCGTTATATAAGAAACAATGTTCTCAAATGGGTGATTTGGAATCGAAGTTTATAGATGAATTACATAAAACATACTTGAATGTCTACGTCTATAAGAATATAAAGTTGGACGACGTTTCGGCAAAATATCGTCATCATGTAGAAATATTGCATAAAATCTATTATTTACCGCTTTTAGGGGGAACCGGAACAAAACCCAAAATAACTAAAGAAGTGGTCAAGAATTATTTACATAGTTTAGAACCCCGGGAATTGATGTATGCATTGTATTATGAACGGCGTTTATTGGGTTGAAATTGCACGACAAAATTGATATGTTGTAGATAATACTATACCTACTTATAATCCAAACATGCATCAATTGAATCCCGGTCAGCGTTATTTGTTTCATGAGAAAGCACCTTATCATGAAACAAATATTATGTTTAGAGCAAATGTAGTTGCGGTTTACGAAAATAGTAAAACTTTGGTAGTGAACCATTCAGAAACAGAACCCAGTCCACGAACTCAAGTCAGTATTCCGTTGAAATGGATTGTGAAAACTGAAATCTTGGAAAATATAGTAGAAGAAAATCCGATTCTACCTTCGGAAATATTGTTGATTATTGATGGCTATTTATAATCCGGAGTATACCAATGATATTTTACTTAGATTTTGTAAATATTTCATGGTGAATGCTTTTTGTTGTTCCGTCATATTGCGAACAGGTTCGCGTAATGTATCGATGACTTTCATGATTTCTCCGGCATTGCGTAAATCGGCTAAATCCGACGAATAATCCTTTTCGAAGAAAAAATCGATTTCGCCACTGTCAATCACTGCGCGGTATGGGCTATATATATGTGAATGCCAGACTTTAATAATTGCTGTTGGATTCGCCTTTTTTATGGTCTGGAATGCATTCTTGGCAGTTTGAATCTCTACATTGTCGGGGAAAATAGTAATAATATCGTCCAAAAACTCAAACAAGTGCGTATTGAATGCGCGCATCACCGTTGATTTGTCTGCCATGATTATAGATAGATATATGATATCATTCTATTTAAATGATTTCGTTCGCTAAATATTATTTGGCACATAGGGCGAATTGTTGGGGAAATATTTAGACACGTCTTCACTGCGGTCTTGTTGCAATTTTTCCATCGTCACATTGCCCACTTTATCGGGTCGATAATTGTCAGGTGGTGTTGGTATGGTGAGAGCTCCATAATCCGCCGCCACATAATTGTGCATTTGACGACTTTGTCCTTTTCCCTTGGCACTCAATTCTTCGGGCGGAGCATCATACATGGTATATTGCTCGGAAACAATATTGACACCCCCATGCGAACCGCCCAATGAAAATCCGCTGGGTTCTCCGTGATGACGAACGGCTTCATCGCGTTGTTTTTTCACCAAAGGATGCAAAATCGGCATAATTTCGTCGCCTAAAACTACCCGAAAGTTCTGTTTGATCATTAGGAGGGCGGGGACACTGTGTACATTGGGAGGCATCAACAATTTCGATCCATTTTCCAGGTGTACATAGATTTGCCCTGTTTTTGGATCGCGACTACGTTTATCGATGCAAATACAGTTCAACGACGACGTCAAGTTCTCTTTGACTAAATATTGAATAATCTTTTTCGAATGAACACAATAATTACTATAATACAAAATATCCATGGTTTTTCTATAGTTTTTGACACTATAAAAAAAACAACCGCTTAACGTAATGCGTGATATCCGATTTATGCAGATCCTACACACATAGTATGTAATAATCTACTTTGGAAATAGAAAAGACCATAGACTAATGCGACAGATAAGCCGGAAATGTAGTGCATAAGTCCAAGACGTTTAGAAACACCGGATACAATTGTTCCTAAAATAACAACGGCGAATGAGATAAAACCGATGATGGATAAAATATAGAAATAAACACAGTATTTCTCTGGAAGAGGTCCGAATAAAGTTTGCATAGCACTATCCATTTTTACGAAGGATATAATGTATGCTCAGATAATTCTCCTAAATATATGCCACCCCATTTATTCATGGTTACCATTTAGTCATGGTTTATCTTTTATTCATGGTTTAGAAAAACACTGGTCCAAAAAACATCTAAAGATAGAGATGTAAATAATATTATAGTATATTATACACGCGATGAATACAACCATGGATAATACTATGAAATGGAAAATCATAAACTCGCATTTTCATGAAGATCCACATTCTTTAGTCAGACATCACTTGGAATCGTATAATGATTTTTACAATCACGATATTTTCAAGATTTTTAAGGAAAACAATCCGGTGCGACTTTCCTCTAAATATGACGAGTCGATTGAAGACTACCGGGAACAATGTTTATTGTATTTCGGTGGTAAAGATGGATCGAAAATCTATTATGGCAAACCCGTGATTTATGATGATACAAATGCTCATTATATGTTTCCGAATGAAGCGCGTATGCGAAATATGACGTATGGTATGACAGTGCATTATGATATTGAAGTGGAAATCATACGAATCTTGGAACCAGGACAAGAACCTACATTGATTGGTTTAGAAACTGTCAATGATTTGGTCGAACCCGATTACGCTGAAGAACGGGAAGAATATTTGCGTAAAAAGGCGATGGGCAAATTGAAAGTCGAACAAGGTAAAAAACAAACAGATGAAGAAAAAAAGAAGACATTGGAACCCAATAGCGATTCATCGTCGGATGATGACGAAACCAAATCTGGTGGTGCGCCAGTGAAACCTCGTCAGAAAAAACCAGAACTACCTATGAAACTCACTGCCGCAATTGCCGCCAAAATACGTGAAGAGAATGAGAACTCTATGCAAAGCCAAAACAAACAAGTCTATTCATTCACATTGGACAAAATATATTTGGGCAAGTTCCCTATTATGATGCACTCCGAGTTTTGTGTTCTGCATGGACTTTCCCGCGAAGTCCGTTTTTCCATGGGTGAATGTCGTAATGATTTAGGCGGTTATTTCATCATTGATGGCAAAGAGAAAACCGTAGTTCCCCAAGAAAAGTTCGCCGACAATATGCTTTATATTCGCAAATATGCCAAAGAAGATGTAGACGATGATGACAGTGATGAATTGGCGAAATTAGATTATTTATATTCCGCCGAAATCCGTTCCGTTTCGGAAAATGTATCGAAACCCGTCCGCACGTTTTCAATCCGGATGGTCGCCCCCGATTCTACCTATTCAAATAAGAACTTGGTGGTCAATATTCCCAATGTGCGCAAACCCATTCCGCTTTTTATTGTCTTCCGTGCATTAGGTATTATATCGGACAAAGACATTATTACTACTTGTCTCTTGGACATGGAAAAATACGAATCGATGGTGGATTTATTCATTCCATCCGTCCACGATGCGGGCGGTATTTTAACCCAGCAAACAGCCTTAATGTATATTGCAACATTCACCAAAATCAATACAGTGACGTATGTGATGGAAGTATTGGCGGATTACTTTTTACCGCATATTGGCGAAACCAATTATTTGAAAAAGGCGTATTTCTTGGGCTACATGGTTTTCCGTTTGTTAAGTGTCCACAATGGCATGGAACCACCGACAGATCGCGATAATTTCAAATACAAACGTATTGAATTGGTGGGATCGCTCATGAATGAACTCTTCCGTGAGTATTATACGATGTATCAGAAATCCATCCATCTAGAGTTTGAGAAAATCCTTTTTAAGAACAAACCCATCTACGAATCCAATTTGGCTGCTCTTATTCGCGACAATCATCGCACTGTGTTGAAAGAACGTATTGTGGACGATGGATTCCGTAAAGCATTCAAAGGCAATTGGGGAGCGACGGCGCATACCAAACGTATTGGGGTGGTCCAAGATTTGAATCGATTGTCTTTTAATTCGGCTCTTTCCCATTTACGCAAAACCAATTTACCGATGGATGCGGGGGTGAAATTGGTCGGACCACGTGTATTACATAGTTCGCAATGGGGTTTTATTGATCCGATCGATACACCCGATGGTGGCAATATTGGTCTTCATAAACATTTGGCGATGATGACATACGTGTCTCGTAATATGTCGCGTGAACCTATTATACATTGGTTGATTGAAAAAGCGTCGATGAAAATGGTGGAAGATTGCGACCCTAGTTATTTGTCATCATTGACCAAAGTCATTGTGAATGGATTATGGGCGGGTGCATTGACCGATCCAGTGGAAACGATTAAGAAAATCCGGCTTTTCAAAAGAAATGCGCTCTTACCTCTCTTTTTATCGGCATCCTTCGATATCCAGAAAAATACGATATTCATTTACAGTGATGGAGGTCGTTTGTGTCGTCCTATTTTTTACCGTGACGATTCGTGGGATAAATTGATGATGTCCTACGAACATAAAGAAGTCGCCGAACTTATTAAAACGGGCGAGTTTACTTGGTCGTCTTTAGTTTCCGGATTCAATCCAAAAAAAGCCGACGCCAAGTATCGTATTACCGGAACGCAAATCTATGAATTGCCCGAACTCTTGGATGGAATCGATAACGAAACGAATCCAAAAAAGATTGAGCGTTGTTTGACGAAAAAAGCCATCATCGATTATATTGATCCAAGTGAGAGTGAAGACGCCTTTATTGCGTTTAATACCGAGGAAGCCGATCTTAAAAAACATACACATGTTGAAATCCACGAATCATTGTTATTAGGTATGATGTGCAACCAAATCATTTTCCCTGAAAACAATCCACCCACCCGTAACTCGTTTTCATGTGGTCAAAGTAAACAAGCCGTTTCGATGTATCATACCAACCATCAAGTGCGTATGGACAAGACCGCCGTCATTCTGAATAGTGGTCAAATCCCATTGGTGAAATCGCGTTATATGGAACATATTAATCATGAAGAGAATCCGTATGGCGAGAATGCGATTGTGGCGATTATGTGTTATACCGGATATAATGTAGAAGATGCCGTCTTGATGAATGAAGGGTCCTTGAAGCGCGGTCTATTTAGAACCACCTATTATACAACCTATGAATCCCATGAAGAGACGAGTGAAAATGCGCATGTTGTGGTAGACAAACGATTTACGAATATTGAACGCACCGAAAATGTCGTGGGATTGAAACCGGGATGTGATTATAGTAAATTGGATGCACATGGATTAGTACGCGAAGGCGTCGAAGTCAATGATAAAATGGTTTTGATTGGCTTGACGACCAATAGTGTGGAAAACAAATCAGTTAGACGCGACGAATCGAAGATGCCCAAGAAAGGACAACTCGGTATTGTTGATAAAACATACATGACCGAAGGTGAAGAAGGCGAACGTATTGCCAAAGTCCGGGTGCGCGAAGAACGTATTCCTAATTTGGGCGATAAAATGGCATCGCGATCGGGACAAAAAGGAACCGTGGGTATGATTATACCGGAATGTGATATGCCATTTACTCGCGAAGGATTACGACCCGATATTATTATTAATCCCCATGCCATTCCATCACGTATGACCATTGGTCAATTGGTCGAATGTATTATGGGCAAAGTGTCGGTGGAAATTGGTGGATTCAGTGATTGCACGGCATTCAATAACCAAGGATCGAAAATTGGAATATACGGTGAACTGTTGACCAAGGCGGGATTTCATTCGAGTGGAAATGAAGTATTATACAATGGTATGACGGGTGACCAGATTGAAACCGAGATATTTGTCGGACCTACCTATTATATGCGTTTGAAACATATGGTGAAAGACAAGATCAATTACCGTGCCCAAGGTCCACGTACTGCATTGACCAGACAACCAGTGAGTGGTCGTGCAAATGACGGTGGTTTACGTATTGGTGAAATGGAACGTGATGTGGTCATATCACATGGTGCGAATGAGTTTTTGCGCGAATCTATGATGGATCGTGGCGATAAATACCGTATGGCGGTCTGTAATAAAACGGGTATGATAGCTATCTATAATCCGGATCAGAATATATTCATGAGTCCCATGGCAGATGGTCCATTGAAATATACCGATGCATTGGATGGTAAATCGATGCGTATTGAAACCGTTTCGCGATTTGGACGTGATTTCAGTGTAGTGGCGATTCCATATTCGTTGAAATTGTTGATCCAGGAACTACAAACCATGAATCTGCAAATGCGTATTATCACGGAGGACAATATTAATCAAATGGAGAATATGGCATTTTCACGAAATATTGGGAAATTAATGCAGAGTGATGATGTAGTAGATCCAATGAAAGTGGTTCAGAATACACGTGAACAAATGACGAAAACAGTGGGTGCGCCAGCAGAACCAGTTTCAGCACCAACCAAGTATGAACCAGATCCATTAGCGGTATTTGATAATATTTCACCAGTAGATAATAAGTCACCAGCGTATGTGCCAGGCTCTTCAGATTCTATTCCATATGCACCTGGTGTTGCAAGTGATTCACCTCCATATGCCACGGGCTCGCCAGGCTTTGCGCCAGGTTCGTCGCCGTTCGATCCAACCCAAAAATATTACAATACAGAATCGGAAGAAATCATACAGAACAATCAGGTTTCACCTCCCTTTGCTCCAGGTTCATCTGATTCGCCTCCATTTGCAACAGATTCACCACCATTTGCACCAGGTTCATCTGATTCACCTCCATTTGCTCCAGACTCACCAGCCTTGATGAGTGGCGGAAATGTCGATCAAGATTTTGCAATTGGCGAAATCGTCTATATGCGCGGAGGAAAAGATGCCAGTGTTCCACATAAAATCATTAAAAACGGCGATAAGTTTTTGACATTGGAATCATTGATGCCATTTGCAAATGATCCAATCCAAGTCGTGTATAAAAACGAAGTATGTCGCCAAGCTGATATTCCCGATGTGCATGCTTACGAGCAAGCCGCCATGTTTAATCAACCACGCATACAAAATTATGAACAACCAGGATTAGCGATGCCAGCCCAATCCGGATTCACATTTGCCCCTAATATTAAAATCGTCAATGGAAATGACAATTCAACCGATAATACTCCCGCAACAACTTCAGATAATGCCATGTTTACCAAACCTATTATACAAGTGGGGGGATCCGATAAACAAGAAGTCGCAAAAGAAGATTCCGTCGAAACAACACCAGTATCAAGTGGAGGGGAACCTCCTGCCGGGTTTTTCAATAGTGTCAAAGATTTTGTCATTAAGAAACTAGGATAAATAGGTAAATCAACAAAGACATCGCCACTACAGATAAGCCGCGTTCATTAAGATGCCCTTCTTTGTATTCCATGAGAAATCCAGCCGCTTCTACCAAATAGGAAACTCGTGCTATTTGTTGCGATCCACAGTATCGCATCAAACCATATGTCGCTATCCAATAAGCCAAATGACGTTTTGTAGTCTGATCCAATTCATCGCGGTCGTCATGGTCCAAATATTCGGACTCTAAAATATACATATTTGTATGCAGAGTAGACAATATACTTGGATGTAAAATCTCCAAGATCGATACTGCACATCCCAAATCATAGATTCCATTCACAACAATCCACATCATTGTATGTTTCCAAGATGATCTTTCTATACAGTTTTTATCCACAACAAAATTGAAAAAAATAATACCACTCTTCTTATATATAAAAACACCATTCTATATATAACAATGTCAAACAGCGCTACTATTATCCGATTATATAAATCCAGACGCAATATTTTGGATATTTTAAATACTCTTGAATACAATATCAACGATTACAATGGATTTAGTATCAATGAAATCGATGCAATGTATGTCAATTCCCAACTCGATTTATTAGTCACTCACAATACCAATGGAAAAAAAGTCTATGTAAAATACTTCACCACTGCCAAACAAATCCGTCCAGCCAATTTAGAACAAATTATTGAAGATTTGTATGTCATCGACCAAGTCTTGACCAAGAATGATACATTGATTATTATTACTGAAGACGAACCCAATGATACGATTACTACTAATTTGAAATATTTGTATGATCATGACGGTATCTTTGTGGTTATTCACAACATCAGTCGTTTACAATTCAATATATTGGAACATATTTTGGTTCCAGATACCGAGATATTGTCATCAGATTCAGTTGTTGAAATGATGCAAAAATACAATTTGAAGGACAAATCGCAATTACCGGAAATATCGCGATTCGATCCACTGGCTTTAGCATTATGTATGCGTCCAGGGGAAATATGCAAGATGGAACGCAAAAGTTCGACGGCATTAGTGAGCAATTATTACCGTGTTTGTGTTTAGGACCGGTAAAAGGTTTGAACCGACCACAAGGTTTGAACCGACCACAAGTTTAGGACCGGTATAAAATTGAAATCTTTTTCTTTGATTCGATGTATAGTAAAATCGAATCAAACAATATGAAGAGCGCGCAACCAAAAGTTTACGAAATTGCCCATATCCGTCAAATTGCCGGAATAGCCGCGGTCCAAGATATGATCAAAAGTTATGCATTTCACGATCAAACATCCAAAACATTTAGAGAAAAAATGGCTGAAAAATTGCACCCCGTGACACAAGAGATCAAAAAAGCAGATTCACGTGCGAATCGATTTGGTGAACTCGATTTGGATGAAGATGATCCCCATTGGACATATACGGCAAACAATGAGACTATCTATATGCAAGCGGTAAATTGTCCTATTTGTGGCGAATATCAAGCCTATAATAGTTATTATGATTATAATATTCCCCATTGTAATTTCAATTACGAGTTTTACGGTTTGGACATAGATGCTCATTATGCACAACAAGACGATCAAGCACATAATATAAATAGTTTTGACAGTGATATCTATGATAGTCATGATGAAAGCGAAGAAGATTATGATTATTAGAACAAAACCCCAAAAAAATAGTGGATAGTGTTCACTATTTTTTATAGTCAGTATATAACTACGAATGTCCATTGTAACTGTCGCATATAGTCCAAATGATTTTTATTATGTATCCTCAAATGTAGATATGTCCACATGTGGTTCCGCTGATCCCACGGCATTAGACCTATCTTGTTGCAGTTCCGTCGAAGATAAAACCAACTGCAGCTATTATAACACAAACAAAGAAGTCTGTTATAAACACGAAGTTTGCAAGAACAAAAAATATGCATTATTAGCCAACAAAATGGAGAACAATCATTCCGGATCTGAAGAACGTTATGCGAATACCAAAAAACAATATGAATATGAGATTATGAAAACCATCAATATTTCCAGTGGAATTGCCATTTTCGCCGTGGCTACGATTTATATGATGAACGGTGGAATACAAAAGGTTTAGCACATTATTTTACACATAAAGTATATAATAATGTCATCTACTACTTTAACCGGTCCAACGAGTAATATATTCGCCTTGGAAAAAGATGTATTGACCAATTTAAATAATTTTAATAGTCTTTATGCAAACTATGTGAATTGTACCCTCAAAAAATCCACTACCACTACATCATGCCCATCATCGGAAGTGTCGTTAGAAACAGTGAATTATGCATATGATGCGACGAAAAACTCTATTGCTGCACTACAAACTGCATTGGGTTCATTATCACCTACAAATGGAGGTCCTACACCTAGTCAATATGATACATCCTACAATGCAATCATGGGTCAATATGAACAAATGGTAAAGAATCGTGTTGAAATCGATGCCAAATTACGCGAACTCAACAATATTAATGGTGCTTCATCTGATTTTTACGAGAAACAATATATTTCCACGGCGTACACTAAAATATTATTGACAGTTTTAGCAACAACTATTGCGTATTATGTTTTTATGAAATTACGGAAATGAAAATATAGCCAAATAATATACAAATGGCATCGAAATCATTAATTTATTATCCTTATGGAAATACTGAAATCATACATGGCGAAGTTCAAACATACCAAGAAGGGTTTGATAGTCATGGATATACTGAGATAAGTGCCCCCAATAGTGCAGGAAATGTGATTTTCAATCAAGTACAACCATTACAACAAATATCCGCCGATTATTCCGTCATTATGAATACTATGAATCAAAATTATACCGATTTGTCAAATAATATTGACATCTATAATGATACTCGCAACATTTTACTTGCAAATAACAAGTATGAGTTTGATTCCAGTATTCCAGTAAATGTCGAAAACCCTACTCTGAGTGATGGATTAAATAAAGATACCCAATTGATGGCTTTAGGACAAAATAATTTTTATATTGCAGGCACTATTTTGTCGGCGACTCTGTTGATTACGGGAATATATTTAGGCATGTAATCTTGAATCACTGATTTGTATTTTATATCATTATAAAATATAAATGTCATATACTGATTTATCGGGAGTATTTTATGTGCAACAACAATATTTAACCGATTTAAGTGCATTGAGTGTAGGGACCGATGTGTCCAATTATGTTTCTACAGTACAGAGTCAATTGAATGATGCATATGGAAAATATTCGAGTGCAAACATTTCGTCTGCAGCGGTGTTGGATCATCAAGTCCAAATGAACACTATTATACAAGCCGAAAATGATCGATTAAATGAGAAAAAGAAAAACGTAGATGATGCATTGTTTGCCCAACAACGTGTCATTGCATTTAACGACAGTTATCGTAAAAAATACCGGACTCAAATTGATATTTTGATCATTATTGTGATCGCATTGTTATTATATTTAGGATTACTTTTATTGGAGAAAAATATCCCTATCATTCCAGGATTTGTGATTGGAATATTGAAAGCCGTTGTCATTACCGTTACATTTATTTTAGTGTATATATTAATGGCGAAAATTAACAAACGTGATAACATGGATTTTGATAAATTGTTATTGTCTACACCAACATCTGGAAATGCATACGTAAGTGGAAATACAACATCCACTGGAACCACAAGTGAATATGGCGGATATTGTGCCGGATCAGCATGTTGTGCAACCGGAACTACATGGAGTAATGCAGATGGTCAATGTGTTGTTTCGGGAAATACTTCGGGATTTAGTAATATAGCCGCCGAACCATTTACAACTTATGAGTTTTCATCCTATGGGGATTATTCCAAATAAGAATGGATTGTACATTATACAGGTAAACTTTTTATATGTATAATATAAATTGATGTCTATATTTCTTGGAAACTTATTTGAAGGCTTTGTAGAAGGGGCTACTTCAAATGAATTGTCTGTTCTGGAAGGTGTTGCAAAACAAGCCAAAAAAGATTATGACAATGCAAAGAAAGCATATGACAATGCAAAGAAAGCATATGATAAATCGGCGAAAACATATGGTGATGCAAATAAGAAATCATTAAAATCATGTGCAGATTCCGCAAAAAAACCGACAGATAAAAATAAAAAAGCATGTGCATCAGATAGTGCAAAAACAGCATCGGTAAAAACAACAATGGATTCAACAAACGGTATTATGCAAAATGCAAAAGGTGTTTTAGATGCCAAGAAAACAGCACTAGATGCAGCAAATAAAGCAGTTGCAGATTATAAAAAACAATCTAAAAGTAGTTCTAAAAAGAGCAAGTCCAAGAAAAAGAAATCCAAGAGCAAATCCAAGAAGAATAAGTCCAAGAAGAAGAAGTCCAAGAAGAATAAGTCCAAGAAAAAGAAATCCAAGAAGAAGTCCAAGAAGAAAAAGTCCAAGAAGAACAAGTCCAAAAATTGTAAAAATGATTTGAAAAAATGTAATCGGGACAAAACCAAATGCGGACTTGATTTAGGCGAAGAGAAAAAAAAAGTGCTTAAATTGACAGCAGATAACAATCGACTTATTTCAAAAAACAATAGTTTATTAGATACTGTTCAATATTATAGAAAGAATCTATTTGGTTCATCTAGTATATTAGGATCTATTTTGGGTTATAAAGACGCAACTATACAAGCCAACCAAGAAATCGATCAATTAAAACATAAAGAAATTGGGACAAAACAGACTCTTCCTCAAGCTCCCCAAAAACAAGGGTTTGAAAACAAGGAAGGATTTGATTCAATGGATGCTGCGTATAAATCGGTATCGACTCAAAATGCTGCGTTAGAAAATCAGATAAATACCAAACGAAATAATTATTCGGTCGATGATCAGGTCTATATGAATATGGCTGGAAAACGCAATAATTTGATTTATGTGAATAGTATTCTCATGTGGTTATTTTATGCCGTTGTAACAGTTTGTTCCATTTATATTGCAATTGATCCAACAATGTCCACCGAGAAAAAGTTCGTCGTGTTCAAATTGGTATGGTTGTTTGTAGTCATCTTGGAAATCGCCGAATATTTATTATATTATGCGGTACAATATGCCAAGGCGTTTATAACCGGAGTTCCTTATTCGTTTGAAAACTATTGGACCTATACATTGACGTTTTAGTAGATTTAGAAACAAATATATATGTATATAGTATAAAAATGTCGGTATCTACATTTTTAATGGATGGACCCAATGCTAGTGATCAGTTATTTAGAAGTAATATCACATCTTATATAACCTTTGGTACAGATGATTACGAAATTGAGACAGTAATGGCAATTGATATCGCAAATACTACAGCTGGTACTCAGCCATTTTCAGTACGCGATCTTAAACTGATTATACCCACAATCACATCAACAGACGTAGTCTTCCAAATAAGTTTCGGATCTTTTGGTCCAACTAGAAGTATTACTGTACCATTATCTGAAGTGGATAATCAATTTATAAAGCTTAAGGTAGCACGTGTCACTGGTACAACAACAGTAACCGTTGATACGAATACTCAAAGTAGATCATCTAATGGACCATCGAGTTATGATATAGATAGTGCTTACAATGGTTTTTGGCTAGGTCTGTCAACATTTACTGCCAATTTTGCTTATTTCAAAGTTACAACTAATGAAGTTAAGTTTTTAATGGAACCTAACAGTATTACAGGTCCATTAGCTGAAGCAAATATAATTAGTTATAGTCATAATGGATCATCAACAACATCTACATCTCCATTTCCATACACAGTTGAGAATATTTCCGGTTCTATCCCATGTTTCGGTGAAGGTACCCAAATCCTTACTATCGAAAACGATGAAGAAATATACGTTGCTGTTGAAAAATTGGTCGAAGGATCGGTGGTTAAGACCTACAAACACGGTGCTCGTAAAATCGCCAAAATCGTCAGTGGTTCTTTCATCAATGACCCACAAGAACCAAAGCGATGCATGTATAAATTACCAAAAACCGATGCCATGACAAATGATTTGATGCTTACCGGTGGTCATGCCGTTTTGGTGGATGAATCTCCAAAAGGTCTTCAATTCAAAATCGATGACAAATACTTGTCCTTTGCCGAAAACAATGCCGATTTTGTAAAAATCGATAACCACCAAATCTACAAATACTATAATTTCTCCATGGAAAACGACGGAGACAAAGATCGCCGCTTTGGTGTCTGGGCAAACGGTGTCTTATGTGAAACACCATCCGAGAAACAATTAGAGAGTTTTGAATTATAAGTTTTGAGTCGCTACGCTTCGAGACACTATAAGTTTCGATTTATAAAAATATTAGTGTGATTTATGAATTGATTTGATTATTTATATGTAAAATTATATCTACTTATAAATATATAAGAATGTCACTAACAACATTTTTACTAGACAATTCTGGATCTAACGTTGACTCTTTAGAAACAAATAACAGTATCCCTTATATAAACTTTGGTACAGGTGATTATGAAATTGACATGATATTATCAATTGATCTTGATAATTGCTTATCCGGCATGCAACCATTTATAATTTCCCAGATAGGTGCAAATATTAATTTCAATTCAACAAATGTGAACTTCGGTTTCTTTTTCGCTTGGGCTGGTGGTTTACCAGTTAATGTGCCTTTCGACGAAGTGAATAATCAATTCATACAAATTACATTGTCACGTGTAAATGGCACAACAACCGCAATAGTTAATACTATTAATGGATCATATTCAAATGTCGGATCTATTGACTATGATGCTACTGGTAGTTTTATTAGGTTTGGACAAGGTGGATATTTCAAAGCAGATATATATTATTTATCAGTGACAAAGGCTGGTGTTAACCAATTACTGATTCAAGCAAATAGTATTACAGGTCCATTTGCTGATGCAAATGTAATTACATATTATCATAATGGATCATCCACCACATCTACATCTCCATTTCCATTTACTGTTCGCAGTGTTTCCGGTGTTATCCCATGTTTCGGTGAAGGTACCCAAATCCTTACTATCGAAAACGAGGAGGAAAAATACGTTGCCGTTGAAAAATTGGTCGAAGGATCGGTGGTTAAGACCTACAAGCACGGTGCTCGTAAAATCGCCAAAATCGTGAGTGGTTCTTTCATCAATGACCCACAAGAACCAAAGCGATGCATGTATAAATTACCAAAAACCGATGTCATGACAAATGATTTGATGCTTACCGGTGGACATGCCGTTTTGGTGGATGAATCTCCAAAAGGTCTTCAATTCAAAATCGACGACAAATACTTGTCCTTTGCCGAAAACAATGCCGATTTTGTAAAAATCGATAACCACCAAATCTACAAATACTATAATTTCTCCATGGAAAACGATGGAGACAAAGATCGCCGCTTCGGTGTCTGGGCCAATGGAGTTCTATGTGAAACACCATCCGAGAAACAATTAGAGAGTTTTGAACTATAAGTTTTAGGTCGCTACGCTTCGAGTTAATAATCCCGTAAGTTTATAATATATGAATCTATATTATAAAATGAGACACCTTTTACTCATTGATAATTCAATCAAAGATTTGAAAGTATTCCAAGGTTGTATTAATACCAATACCGATTCCATTGTATTTGATTTTGCAACTGATACTTTAGCCACTTTACAAACTAAATTGTCTGTGTTTGGACGCCATCGCCAGTTCGAACATGTCGGCATTGTCCAAGAAAACGGACCTGCTAACCACTTCTTGAAACTCGTGGAGAACCAAGATTTAGTGCAATGGATTGTAGATAAAACCAGATGTGTTTCCCTTGATTTGTTTACCTGTAATATCATGACCGATCCAAAATGGAGAAAAACGATTCAAATGATCCAAACCACATTTCCCCAAATTGCTTTAGGCGCATCCGACGATGTTACTGGAAACATGTCCGCCAAAGGGGATTGGATCGAAGAAACGAATAATGTCAATTTGAAAGAGATTTATTTGACAGATGCCATCAAAGACTACAAAGGCACATTCGGATTCGATTCATCGCATAGTATTATCATGGATGGATCAGGCGGGTGCTATGCTATGGGATATAATCAATATGGTCAATTAGGTTTAGGAATCGGAAAGGCATTTGAAGGAGGTATTTCACCAGCCCAACGATTATTAATTTCCGGAAAAAGTATTACGGATGTGCAACTTGGATACAATCATAGTATATTTTTATGCAGTGACGGAACAGTATATGGTTGCGGAAACAATGGATATGGAAAACTAGGTTTAGGAAATACAAATACTTATTATGAACCAACACTCATTGATATATCAAACATAACGGCTATTGCATGCGGTTCTGATCATACTTTGTTTTTGCATAATAATGGATCCGTATACAGTTGTGGTTATAATTATTATGGACAACTTGGTCTAGATGATACTAACGATCGGTCAATTCCTGTATTAATCGACCAATCCTATTTTTCTGGTCAAAATGTTGTTGCAATTGCATGTGGTAATGGATTTAGTATGTTTTTATGCAGTGATGGTTCTGCCTATGGAACCGGTTATAATGATTATGGACAATTGGGCACAGATGATAGTAATTCTTATACTGTTCCAACACAAGTTTATTCTTATGATTTTTTAAGTGGGGTCGCAGCAATTGCATGCGGTTCTGATCATACATTATTTTTATGTTATGACGGAAATGTATATGGAACTGGTGAAAATGGTCCTGGACAATTGGGTATAAATGGCGAATCCAATTATTATGTACCAACTCTTATCGAGTCAGTTACTGGCGTAGGTATGATTTTTTGTGGAAATACTACAAGTTATTTCGTCTGTAGTAATGGAGATGTATATGCATGTGGATATAACCACGCTGGTCAATTTGGATTAGGCAATACTGGATATGAATATACTCCTACGTTGTTAACATTTTTTTCCGGTAAAATTGTCAATTATATTCAGGCATTCGATCATTTTACTATATATGTGTGCAATGACAGATCGGTCTATGGCGCAGGAAATAATTATAATGGAGAGGTTGGCGATGGGACAATTGAACGCATTATCACCCCTACCTTATATACCACATTAAATACTACATTTTCAAATACCATCACATCAATATCCTATAGTAGAGAGTTTAGTTTGTTTTTAGATGGATCCGGACATGTATATGGAACCGGAGCTAATTATTCGGGCGGATTGGGATTAGGACATAATAACGATGTTTCAGATTTAACACAAATAACGTCAGGTATTGGCAGTAAAACTGTTACGAAAATTGCAACATGTCTTTATAATAATTCCAGTATATTTTTATGCAGTGATGGAACAGTGTATAGTTGTGGATCGAATAACTATGGTCAATTAGGGTTAGGTGATAACGATGATCGAAATGTTCCTACCCAAATCACCACTTTATCAAACATTACTGATATTGCATGTGGTGGTAATGGCCATACATTATTTCTCGATGGAGATGGAAATGTATATGGTTGTGGAAATAATGGTGCAGGTCAGTTAGGATTAAATGACCAAATAAATAAAAATATTCCAAATCAAATCCCATCTTCTCGATTTTCCAGCATACCAGTAATATCGATCACTACTGGTCTATATCAATCCTATTTTATATGTAGTGATGATAGTGCATACAGTTGTGGAAACAATCCATTTGGTGAATTGGGATTATCTTATGCTAATTCTGTTTATATTAAAATTCCAACATTGATGAATATCACAAATGTCTCTAAAATAGCATCTTATTATCAAAATTGTTTTGTTTTAGACAATTCAGGTAATTTATATGGATGCGGTGAGAATTATTATGGTCAATTAGGTATAGGCAGTTATAATAATAATGCGAACTTGTTACAAAATACACAAATTACTAGTATTTCCAATGTGGTTCAAGTTGCATGTGGCGAAAGTCATACATTATTTCTAGATGGATCGGGAAATGTCTATGGAGCAGGAAATAATAAAACTACTGCTTCTCTTGGATTACCATTGGATGCAAATCAAATCGATTCAAATAATTATCCCGGTATTTTTACTCCAACTCAAATAACAGTTGGATCCAATAAAACCGTTTCTCAAATATTTGCTGGATCAGGACGATCGTCATTTTTATGCAATGACAATACATTGTATGTATGTGGACAAAACTATGTTAATTATTCCTATAATGTATTCGGATTGAAATATATTGTCAATTATACGACTCCTGCTCTTGCCACATTCAATGCAACGATTGCTGCCCATTTAGTAGTTCCATGTTTTGGGGAAGGAACTGAGATTTTATCGATAGTTGGCGAAGAAGAAACATATATCCCTGTGGAAAAATTGGTTCCTGGTTCCATCGTAAAAACCTATTTACATGGACCGCAAGTTGTCAAAAAGATTTCCAAGGGGTCTCTTATGAACAATTCCGACGATCCTAAGAAATGTATGTTCAAAATGGAAAAATCCGGAAATATGACAGCCGATTTGTGCTTGACCGGTGGACATGCCATCTTGAAACCACATCCGCCAAAAGGTCTCCAATTCAAAATCGATGATCAATACTTGCATTTTGTGGAGAACTTACCTGAGTTCAAGAAAATGGAAGCCCGTCGCTATAACCATTATAATTTCTGCTTTGAAAATGGCGGAAATAAAGACCTTCGCTACGGTGTCTGGGCCAATGGAGTCCTATGTGAAACGCCATCCGAAAAACAATTAGAGAGTTTCGAATAGGGTGTTTTATAATATATGAATCTATATTATAAAATGAGACACCTTTTACTCATCGATACATCAATCAAGGATTTGACAGTCTTCCAAGGGTGCATTAATACCAATACAGATTCGATTGTCTTTGATTTTGCAACGGATACTTTAGCCAGTTTACAAACCAAACTGTCTGCGTTTGGACGTAATATCCAATTCGAACATGTAGGTATCGTCCAAGAAAACGGATCTTCTAATAAGTTCTTGAAACTCGTGGAAAACCAAGCTTTCGTACAATGGATTGTGTACAATACTAAATGCATTGCATTGGATTTGTTTACCTGCAATATCATGAAGGATCCAAAATGGAAAAAAACCATCGAGATGATCCAGACCACTTTCCCCCAAATTGCGCTAGGCGCATCCGATGACGTTACCGGAAACAACAAATCAGGGGGTGATTGGATTGCCGAAACCGGCGGAACCGATTTGAAAGCGATTTATTTAACCGACGCCATCAAAAACTACAAAGGAACATTTGGAATAGAATCATATCATAGTATTATCGTAACTGAATCGGGTGGATGTTATGTCGTAGGTTATAACTCTGACGGTGAATTGGGGTTAGGTATCGAATACAGTTTCGAAAGTATTTCACCAGCCAGATATCTTGAAATACCTGGAAAAACCATAACTGATGTGAAAATTGGATCCAGTCATAGTGTGTTTTTATGCAGTGATGGCACAGTATATGCTTGTGGGTACGGTGATGAATATGGACAACTAGGTTTAGGTTATAGTACTTATTATGTTCCAACAGAAATAACCGATTTATCAAATATAACTGCTATTGCATGTGGTAATGACCATACTTTATTTTTACATACTAATGGTAGCGTTTATAGTTGTGGAAATAATGGGTATGGTGGACTTGGATTAGACAAAAATACAACTAGTTTTCCTAGTCCTCAATTACTCTATCAATCCAGTTTTTACAATAACAATATTTCCGCCATTGCAGCCGGTGATAGATTTAGTATTTTTTTAGATGTATCCGGAAATGTTTACGGAACTGGATATAATTATGATTATGGCCAATTGGGCACTGGCGATTATAATGATTATTATGGTCCAACCCAAATTAATCCGAATAACATTTTTACCAGACCAATTGCAGCAATTGCATGTGGTCAACATCATACTTTATTTTTAGATGTATCTGGAAATCTTTATAGTACTGGTAGAAATAATCGCGGTCAACTAGGGCTTAATGATGTTTATAATGATTACTACGTTGAACCAACTATTATTTCTTCCGAGTATTTTAGTTCACCTGTTAGTTATATATCGTGCGGAGCCTATCATAGTTTTTTCATATGTTCAGATGGAACTGTTTATGCATGTGGACAAAATGAGAATGGTGAATTGGGTATAAATAATACAACCAATCAATATTCACCTACACCAATCACTTTTTTCCCCACAAACGGCAAAACAGTTGATTATATTCAAGCCGGTGACACTCATACGATTTTTGTATGTAATGATAAAAGTGTATATGGCTGTGGTCAGAATTATAATGGACAAATCGGCGATGGATCAATCATCAATATCATAACTCCCGCATTGTTTACAATATCAAATAAAACTATTTCTTCAATTGCATTAGGCGGCGATAACCATACTTTATATTTATGTACCGATGGATCACTATATAGTTTTGGAAACAATCAAAATGGTGAATTAGGATTAGGCAATACTAACACTGTTTCCGAAGTAACACAAAATACTTATTTTGCAAACAACAGTAAAACCGTTACTAAAATTGCCGCCCATCGTAATATGGGTAATAATGGTTCAAGCATCTTTTTATGTAGTGATGGAACTGTATATAGTTGTGGACAAGGAAATAATGGTCAATTGGGGTTAGGTGATAATTATATTCATGATTCACTAACACAAATTACTGCTTTGTCGAATATCATTATTAGTGACATTATTTGTGGCGAATATCATACTATCTTTTTAGACACTTCCAAAAATGTATATACTTGCGGATATTATGCGAATGGTCAATTGGGGTTAGGTAATTTAGGTAGCATCGATTATCTAGCTACGCCTACTCAAATTACGGATTTATCAAATATCGTTAGTGTAGGTGCTGGACAATATCATACTCTATTTTTACGCAGTAATGGAACGGTATATGCATGTGGATCTAATGGCTACGGTCAATTAGGAACTGGAAACTATGGTAATGATGTATTTACACCAATCCTAATTACTGATTTGTCGAATATAATACAAGTTTCATGTGGTCAAAATTACAGTTTGTTTTTATGCAGTGATGGAACTGTATATGGGTGTGGACAAAATGGAAATGGTCAATTGGGATTGGGTGATACAACCGATGCGTATGCATTAACTCAAATTAACGAATTGTCAAATATTGTAGCGATTGCATGTGGTTGGTCTCATTCATTATTTTTGGATGGGTCGGGAAATGTTTATGGTTGTGGATATAATCAACATGCTGAATTGGGATTACCCAATTCCGAAGATCAAATATATATTAATTCTAGTGGGGTTGTTCTTCCTACTCAGATTACTATTGGAACAAACAAAGTCGTTTCCGAAATATATGCATGTGGCAGTCGATCGGCATTTTTATGTACCGATGGCTCATTATATGTGTGCGGATTGAATTATAATAATAATTATAATTATGATACGTATACATCTATTTATTATAGTTTGTTTGGATTTTCATACGAACCACTATATACGCTACCTAATCTAGCAACCTTTACTGCCAATCCAGTAGTTTGTTTTGGCGAAGGAACTGAGATTTTGACCATTTTAGACGACCAAGAAACCTATGTTCCCGTGGAAAAACTACGTCCGGGCGCCATCATAAAAACATATCAGCATGGACCACAAGTTCTCAAAAAAATCGGAACCGGTTCTATGTATAACAACTCGGAGGATCCGAAGAAATGTATGTTTAAAATGGAAAAATCTGGAAATATGACAGCCGATTTATGTTTGACCGGTGGACATGCCATCTTGAAACCGGTCCCACCAAAAGGTCTTCAATTCAAAATCGACGACCAATACTTGCATTTTGTAGAGAACTTACCAGAGTTCAATAAAATGGCTCCCCGAAAATACAACTATTACAATTTCTGTTTTGAAAATAATGGCGATTGCGATCTTCGCTACGGTGTATGGGCCAACGGAGTTCTGTGCGAAACACCCTCCGAAAAACAATTGGATTCTTTTAATCAAAAAATGTTGGTATAAAATCGGGGTTTTTGGAACAAAGGTTCTCAAATCGTCCAAATAATTTGGAGATATTAGGGTCAAACAAGGTATTATAACATCCATGACAAGGATTGTATAATACAAAATATTTTAGATGAATTGAGAACCTTATACTATTTTTCTCACTAAAATCGTGTTTTCAGGAATAAGTATTGATGAACTGTCTAATGGATCCGATGTGATACCAATACGACTGGTATACAAACTGGGTGCTGGACATGATGATTCACTATGTCGAGTGATCAACATATATGATTTGTCGGCATACATGATATTTCCGATCCACGAAACGCCTAAACTTTTCAAAATACGAGACATTTTTGCAAAAGCTTTGTAAACATAGGGATCTTTTTGGGACTTTTTCACCGTTTTTCTGGAACCTGGTTTTGAAATACATGATAAAAACAAATAAAAGAGAACTTCGCTATCCGTTTCTCCCTGGATTTGTTTTCGATACATGGGGGTAATTTTGGCTACAATGGATTCATGATGTTTTTCATAATCGATGATTTTTCCGTTGTGCATGAATATCGAGTTTTTATAGATAAAAGGATGCGTATTGTCATATTCAGGTTCTCCATGACTTTTTCGTCGTACATGCCCTAATACAATTGTATTGGATGGGATAGTAGTCAAGACTTTTTCCAATTGATGATCGTCCTTGTACATCCCTTCTTTTTTATAGATCATCCATTGTCCTTTATCATACCAAGCAATTCCGAATCCATCCTTATTGGGACCGGAATCACTAATACATTTTTGGTCTACTTTCAGAGAACTGTGTTTTTCTTGGGATTTCAAAAACATTTTGACTAGGTTCTCAACATCTGATTGATGATAGGATAAAAAAAGACGGCACATATATCATATATGTATACATAATCTTATAAATCGTTCACGCCCACATCCCCAAACTCCTCATCACTATCGGGTGCTTCGGCTTGACCGCGATTCACTTTAATCGAAATACCTAACCACGCCTTGTTATTATCATATTTGCCAAACTTGCGATCCATGTATTCGTGCACTTTCTTGGGGGCTGGTTTACCCATATTCTCATAATTCATATTATACCATTGTTTGAAATCCGCGGTAATCTCACCCTTGGTAATGCGTCCATTTGGATTCTTCTCGATCTTTTCTTTAATATAATCGCCAATGGAATCCAAACTGTCTTTGTATGAATTACTGGCACTCATCACACGTGGGCAATCATTGACAACTCCGCCGGTGCGGAATGCAATTTCAACAAGCATCGCCATGAATACGTGTTTCCACTCTTCGAATCTTTCTATAATATGTAAATCAATCAAGTATTGATATGGGCGTTCTGGATCGTCGTGAACTGGATTTTCAGTGAAGAGCGACAAGAACTCGACTACGCGAATACGACGCCAAGTACCATGATCTTGTGATTTGATATTCATGAACTCGTTGGAACATACCGTCAATTTGAATTGTGGAATAAACTTGACCATATTTGTCATGTATGGCGCACGGGCTTCTAATGGTTCAATACCACTGGTCAATTGTTTCATAATACCTTCATTGATTTGTTCGCCTTCCGATGGTTCGTGCATGACTGCATAACGAACACCTTTTAGCGCCACCAATTCTGGTGCTAGACCGCCAATCTTTTGTCGTTGTCCGGTAACCAATGTGAGTGGAACATCGCCTTTGTAATCGCCCAAAATCGTGCTCATCAAATCGACCAATACCGATTTGCCGTTGCGACCATTGCCAATATACATATTGAAGGTTTGATTCGTCGAAATACCGATGAGCGTGGATGCTAAATGTTCCCACATATAATCGTGGATTTCCTTGATCGGGAAGAGTTTGCGCATAAAGTCTTCAATCTCGGCAATGATCTTGGCATCACGGACACGATCAAGTGGTTTGTATTCCATATTGGTGCATTTCGATAGGCGGTCTTCGGGGTATCCTCTTCTGAAAAGCTTCTCCTTGAAATCGACTACACCATTGGTGAACGACAACAAATAGGGGTTTACGTCTAATTGTTCCAAGAACTTGCCGTCGTAAAACAGTTCTTTGGCTTCCGTCATAATATTCTTTTTATCATTGGTTTTGGCTAAACGATCACAGATTTCCAAAATCTTGTTCGCTTGTGCTTGCATACGTTTGGCTTTATCATCTTCGGCACCTAATGTGGACGCCATATTCGACATGGCAATCGCGCGATTCCAATACAAATCACGCAACGTCGTCGAAATCGATTTTCGTAACGTGGTTCCGGAATCGTTTTCGACCCATTGATGGGTATGCAACTGATACCATATACTACTTTTTACACTAACACATACATATTCATCTTTATGGAGTTGATATAATACATTTGCAATATCGAAATCGCCACAACCGCGTGAATTGCGATCATTACTCATGGATTCTAGACTCATGGATTTGATCGTCTGGTCAATATAATAATCAATACTCGTGGTTCTCACGGCATTGTATCCGGCAGGGGCGTCTTGTTTTGCCCAGTGCATAATCGACCATTTTGTCAAGCCATTGGGATTTTCTAAATCGAACTTTTGCCATCGCTCAAATAAATCGGGAATGTCGATACTATAATTGAAACCCTCTGATTTTGCACTGAATGCAATCCATACAATCAAGAGTGTATCGCTAATATTTCGAAGTGCCCACCCGACTCGGATCCATTTCGCAAATGAACCTGGACCATAATAAGATTCGGGCAATACCATCGTATAATCATAGGATTCGCGCAATACATATTCACTCGTTTTGATGGAATCTAAGAAGTCGCCTAATGCGTTTTCTAAATCGTCTTTGTTTTTAATGGATAATACATATGCATTGTTTGCTGAATCACGTCCGCGCATCAATGGTCGCGACGATGACACACTGGGAATGCGTGGTGTTGGACCACTGGAATTGGCGCCTTTGATTTTCAAGAATGCACTGGTATAGAAGAACTTGGGTAAATCTGGATTTCGCGCCGACAAGAGAGCAATGTTTTCCACTATATCAAAATCGTTGAGTTGGACGGCTGGTACTTGAAACTCGCCATCGGTAATATCATACGAAACCTTGAAAATATGTGTCAGGCGATAGGCGTCGTGATGAGGTTTGCGGGATCCGAAGAGTTGCCAATTGGTGGATCCAGTGGTAATGCTATTATCTAATACATCTTCGAACTTGTTGATAATACCCATATTATTCCACAATTCGGCAATGCGCGTCAACATACGTTTGCGCAATTCGACTTGCACTATGCGTTCGGCTTTTAGAGCGATCACAATATGAATACCGTCTTTGGTGATATTCTTGTCCTGCACTCGATTCACGGTTGGTTTTTGCTGGATGAATATGTAAAATGAACTGTTTTCGTCGAATTGATAGATGGTTTTCAATTCGGCTAAATATCCGTCCAAGAGATCCATAATATCGTCATTATTATGCTGTCGTTCTGTCACTGCATAATCATAGTGTAAATCTAAATCTACCAATATAGGTCCGTCATTCTCGAGTTGTTTTTCCGTCAAATATTCGAGTCCATTTTTTAGGACGACCTCTTCGGCGTATAATTTCATGAATGTGGAATAATCAGACGGCGAAATATGGTAACACCCGCCTTTGATATCTTGCTTATCGCCAATGCGGGTATGGGTAATTTCCTTTCCTGATTCTTTGGATGCATAATGACTATTCAAATAATCGGAAAAGGCTTTACTTGGCAGTTTTTTGCCGGATGCTGCAGCACCTTTGATGCTGGGGAGCACTTTGGTTTTCCCACCGGGTAAAATAGTTGTCATTTGGTAATTGTATAATACAAGGATATTTTATTCTTCCCGAAAAATCAATTTTGTAGATGGATCATTTTAGAAATGGTGGATTTAGGGGGTAAGCGACAAGTGAAACGACCGATAAGTGATAAGTTTACGATATTACCGAAAAGTCTACCGATTGGCTATAAAACGACAGAGAAAATTGATTTTACGTGAAGGATAATCAATATTATTATACTACTTGAATATATAAAATGAAGTTTTGTCAAAATTGCAATAATATGCTTTACATCAGTATCAGTAGAGACGATGCGAATCAACTGATGTATTATTGTCGTAATTGCGGTGCCAATGATGATCAATTAGTGAGCGAATCCTTGTGTGTTTTAGAAACCAATTTCAAACGTGGGGAACAAAAGTTCAATCATATTATCAATGAATACACCAAAAAAGACCCTACTCTACCACGTATTTACAATGTGAAATGTCCAAACGGAGGATGTAAAACCAACGAAGAAACTCATAAATCACCCGCGGAAGTCATTTACATGAGATACGACGACGAAAACATGAAATATTTATACATTTGCGTGGAATGCGATACCGTTTGGAAAACCGACGACAACAAATAAACCTACCTACAAAATTGATTTTCGTGATCTTTCTTTTTTTGTCCAATATATTTAGAAACATATTTATATATTATACAACATGATCGACGAACGATATGACGATGACGATTTTATTGCTCCAGTGAAACCCGTTTTAGACGATGAATCGGAAAATGAATCGGATGCAGGTGAATCCATCAATGATTCAGACTCTGATGTCGAAGCCGATGTTGGTGATGCTATAAAAGAACCGGTAATATTCAATCAAGATACAGATGACGACGACGACGATGACGATGAGGATGATGACGACGATTATTTGCAAAAGTTCGACGAAAGTTTGCGATCCAATATTATTGCCGACCATCATCCCGAACTTCATCAACACAATTATGAAGAAATCGATGCATTATCAAATCTTACCAAAAATGAGTTTGGAGTCGTCATGGATCCGCTACATAAAACATTACCTTTCCTAACCAAATATGAACGAGCACGTGTATTAGGTGAACGTGCCAAACAAATCAACGGCGGAGCCAAACCATTTATCAAAGTCGATCCAACGATGATTGACGGTTATTTAATTGCATTGAAAGAATTGGAACAAAAAATGATTCCGTTTATTGTAAAACGTCCATTACCCCATGGCGGATGCGAATATTGGAAATTGAAGGATTTGGAACTATTATAACGTGGGGAGCGATAAATATTATTATACAATTTAGGAGTGTATAATAATGATCTGGGATAAATATTTAGACAAGTTCGATTTACCGCCTTCTTTTTTTCAGCATATTCCAAAAGATACCGATAAGTTCTGTGTCATTGTGGAACCGCGCAACAATCCATTATTGATTTCGGTCATCAAAAACTTTATGTTTTTATTACAAACTCGTGGATGGGGGCTCATTGTTTTTCATGGATCTAAAAATGAAACCATGGTGCGCGACGCATTCGTTAAATGGCCGAATGTAATCATGTATAATATGAATGTGGTTAATTTGAATGTTGGATCATACAGTAACTTACTAATGACTGGGGAGTTTTGGCGACGATTATTGGATTATGGATGCAAACATGCACTTATTTTTCAAATGGACACCATTTTATTGAATCCTGAATTGGACGCGTTTTTAGAATATGATTACGTGGGGGCACCCTGGGAAAACGGATTTAGAGGGATTGTTTCTGGAAACGGCGGATTGTCTTTACGTAATGTAGAAACAATGTTGACAATTGCCGAAACGTGTCCTATATATCACGGACAGCTTCAATTCGAAGATGTGTTTTTTAGTTATTGGTGCAAAGAAAAAGGGTACCGTGTTCCAACCCGGGAAATCGCTTCCCAGTTTTCAGTCGAAACCATTTTTCATGAAACCCCTTGTGGTATGCATAAACCGACGATTAACCCCGAATTAGTAAATACTATTTTGGAAAAATCGTATATACATCATTTGAATCCGCTTATGATTTTTTCCAATTCTTACCACAATCCAGACAAGTGATGAAAATAGTGGCAGGTTCATCCGCCGAACGGGTTTGTAGTTCATAATAAGTGCATTTTTTTGATTTGCATTTTTTACAGGTAAACATATCCGTCGATGCATGTACATTGTTGACGAACTTGGATTCGTCGCGTTTGATTTTACGATCAATCAGTACTTTCCAATGAGCCGGATCAAACTCTTGATGGGTCATGAAAGCGAGTGATTGTGGAGTGATTTCTTTTTGATGTAATTGGGAGACCAGATTATCATTGTCTAGATTATTATACACAGACCGTAATCGGTCAATGTATAGTTGACGGAACGATTGATTTTCCCATTTTTTCACTATTTTACGAGAGGTTGCTTCTTTGATGGCATAATTGAAAATCCCCTTTTCTAAATTGGTGGCAATATTGGGGTCAGATTCAGATAAAATCTTTTCAGCCAATTTGGCACGCACATTGGAACGAAAATTGTCGGGAGATGCTATTTTTAACATGATGATATTATGTATTATACATATTATCATTTATGTGGTTTATCAATTTTGTTTACACGAACGCAAAGAGTGATTCATTTTTTACACAATAGAAGGATTGGCAATTTTCTTCGAAATAGACCATGGATGCAAAAGGGTAATCTGACGATTCGGATGGAATGGGTGGCATCTCGTCATCGGATGACGATATATAGTCTGTATATTGACTATTTTCTACCAATTCATAGGGTCCATTATCATCATTGTTATCATCCATCGAAACATTAATTGGGAACAAGACTGCACGGACGCCTTTTATATCTCGAGGCGGTGTGGTTGTGAAATAATAGAAATTGCCATATTTAGGATGATGACTCCGCGGTTCTATCCAATCATGGATTCCAACCATATATTTACGCGTTTCGATATTATACAAATACACATTTTCAGGGACAATGACTGGATGATTATTACGATCGACAATTGCATTCATGTATTTGTATTTTGAAAAAAAATGGGTGATAAAAGGGTCCTCGTGTGAACGCAATTCGCGCAAACCAACCCATTGCATACCATTACGTAAATAATATGTCATGAAGTCTGTCATATTAAATATCACGGCTAGATTGTGGTCGTCGATTTCTAGAAATCCGCAATATGATTTCCCAATACTTTCTGCAACCGTTTTGTCTAAATGTCCCTCTAATACAATATTGGAAATGGCGACTTGTAAACATTCGTTTTTGAAATAGGTGTTTTCGTCAATATTGAAATCACGATTTGCGCCATGGAAATCGAACGACAAAAATGAATGATCGGGACATACTAAAAATTGGAGAAATGGTAGTTGTGTTCCACGATGATAACATTGTCCATTGATGGCATACATAATCAAATGTATTTTCGCGTCATTTTTATCATAAAATATAAAGTTTTCGCAAATGTGGCGTTCATTTAAATAATAAAATACTTGTAAATATTCACTTTCGTGATTTGTAAATACAATGGGATTTTCGTCATATATTCCATCATTATCCGAATCATCAGAATCGTTTTCGCGTGGCAAAATCACATTATCTTCGTCGGAATCGTCAGATAGTCCTATATCTGGGAAATCAGGAATATTTTTTATATGGTCGGTATTTTTACGAAATAGATTCATTACTTTTTTCATCATGACTTGTATTATAGTTTATTGTTTAGTTGATTTCGGAATATGTATATATATTAATTGTTAAAATGATTTAAACATATTTAGGCATTATGATTATACAATAAGTATACTACTTAGAATCTCCCACAAAAACCTTTACCATGTCTGAAGTCATGAGTTGCACTGATAGTAATTATGATCCATCCGAGCAAACGGATATGTTTGTCCCAGTTGAAAACATGTCCGTTGCGTCCGATATTTCTTCTGTAAAACGCCGTCGTTTATTGATGGAAAATTATAAAAAATTGGATAGCGGATACAACAAAATTACTCGTATCATAGGTGGCAAAAAGAAAAGTATTGAAATCTATACTACGGGTACCACACCAGGAACTTCCATACGTAATGCGATCACTGGTGTCCGTCATAATGGATATCGCGTAGGAAGTGCATCCGAAGATGTTTTCTACAAAGTAGGATTGTCTAGTAACGAATGCGCGAGTCGCGATGCATGTATATTATTTTTCGACAATCCAGAACAATATGAAAGATGTATGAATGCCACTGTGGATCAACCTAGTAAAGATGAATGGTATGTAAAGTTCAATGCATATCAAGCACGTGAATATGCTTCGCGCAAATACTAGATTTGTTAGTACATAAAACAATATAAGTGTTATGTATATTGTTTTACAATGAAACTTGGATTCTTTTTATTTATTGGATTTTTCCAATATTTGAACAAAACACGACTGCATCACCATTTGCAAAAATGCGAATTGCCACATGATATAATGAATGGCGATAAAAAACCATCAAGTAATGAATTGTTGGATATTACGAAGAAAACATTTCGCTACAACAAAGGCGGGTATGATGAACGACCTATCAATAATAGTGCCGAAGGAAGTATCGATAAAATATATCATGACATGGTGAAAATGGGTTTGTTGAAAATACTACAAAGCGAATCTGTGAGCGAATCTTATAAAATCATGGTCATTGAAGAATATGCCAAGAACAATGTACATTCCAAATATAATCATGATTTAGAAGCCGGAGGATTGTTCAAAGATTGGGATCACGGAAATGATTGGTAGATTCATTATTCGAATGATTTGAATGAAATAGATAAATCATTTGGTAATAAAGATAGTCTACCCATAACTATATGTATAACAAATATATTTTACAGGAGGTATGCGATAATAATATGGAAACTTACAATGATATAATGAATACAATTCGATGTGATTATAATGAAATCATAACTAGTGTAAAACATGAATCCAATATTCCAGAAATACGCCAACTTGTTCATAAATTGGTAGGAGTGGTTTCAATTCTTGAAGGACAAAATTGTGAAATTATATATTATTTGAAAATGTTATTGAATATAGATAAAGCAGAGACAAATGTCAAGTATTATCAAGTATACATCAAAATGATAACTGATTATGACCAAAGTTTGTTGGGGTTATAGGGTAGAATATAGAATACATAAAATCTATGTATTATATAAATAACATGTCATCCATTTTTTCCGATATAGAAGTAAGCAATATGTCATTATTAACGTATGGTGCAATTGGAATAACCAGTATAGTATTAGCAGTCGTTACTATTTTTGATAAAGAAGGTGGACCTGAAATGGCATCTGTCGCTGAACCAGAGATTTCACCCGATGAAACGTCTGTCGCAGGATTATTTAGTAATAATGAAAAGCCAGAAGAAGGGGAAGCGTCATCACTTTTACCGGAAGTATTTAGTAATACTGATGTAGAAGAAGAAGGTCTTGAAGATTCCCAAGAACAACCAGAAGATATTTCGGAAGAAGAAAATATTACACCAGACACAGAAGAACCAGAAGTACAACAACCCGAAGAAGAAAAGAGAGAGGCCTTACTCGGTGGTAAAAAACGTAAATCAAACACAAAAAAAAATGGAAAATCACGGGGTAAAAAACAACGCAAAACTCGATCTAAATGATCACCGAAATCATGACTAAATGACTGAAAGTATGACTAAATGATCACCGAAACCATGACCAAATGCATGACTGAAAACATTTTATTGTCGTGATTGTGCCAAACATCTTTCAAAAAACAGTTTGATCTGCACTGGATCCGCGCCAACAACTGAATCCGATGGAACATAGGATAGATTTCCGCGATGATACCCTAAGATCGCCGGTATTCCCTGCATCATTTTCTTGTTCTTCAAAAACGCATACAATTCAAAGGATTCATCTACATCAATCAATACACATTGCACAGAATCTGGCATCATATTGAACCATTCGTGTACTAATCCTTCGACTTTTTTACAAGGTCCGCACCATTCGGCCCCAAACTTGATAATCACGACGCCCGGGTTCTTTTCTAGCAACTCACCAAACGCTTTCATAGTAGGGATTTCGGTAATTAACGGTAACATAATAATCTATATATTATTATGTTTTACATTTCTAAATCTGTTTTTTCAAATATACTATTGATGATTTCTGCAATCAGTGGTTGTATTATAGATATTTCATTCGTGTTTCCTAAAGCCGCTTGTTTGAGACATTTATGATCAGACCATCCACGTTTCACTGATTTTATTGCAACTGCTTCCATAAACAATGTGTTTTGAATAAGTTTCAAATCGGGTTTATTATACCAAAGTACATACTTATATAACCACAAGTCGCGATTGTTCTCTATTATACAAATCTCAACTTCTGGCGAGAAAGATACCGATTTACTGGTTTTAATGTCTCTTCCATTGTCTGGTCCTTTGTCGGTTCCCTTGTCGCTACCCTTGTCACAATGTTTGTCGCGATGCTTTTCGCTACACTTATCCATGTTCTCGTTTATAGTAGTATCAAAAAATAAATACCTATAATAAAATGTCGCACAATTTGGATATTCGTTCTTATTCCCTAGATGAATTGTTAGGTTTATTTGATTTAGGCTACCAGATTTCGGTAGAAGATTTAAAACGAGCCAAGAAAAAGGTTCTCATGTTGCATCCCGATAAATCACGATTGGGACCGGAATATTTTCTCTTTTATAAAAAAGCATTTGATCAAGTGGTCCAATTTTATGAACACCAAAATCGAGCAAGTCAGCCGGTATCCCAACGTGCCTATGTAAGTCAAATGGAAAATGTCCCTAAATCTTTGGAAAAACAAGTTCGGTCCAATTTGGAGAAAATCCCGGAACAAAAGTTCAACGAAAAGTTCAATGAACTCTTTGACAAAAATATGGCTAAACAAGTCGATCCTGAAAAATATTCATGGTTCTCGCAAGATGACGATACGTTTGCCCATGCAGGAACGGTCACGAAATCAAATATGGGAGAAGTGTTTAATAGTATGAAACAGAAAACCCAGGCTCTTACCCAGTACAGAGGAGTGACCGAAATGGTTTCGCCAGGATCAGGAACCAATTTTTACGAAGACGATGAAGCTGATGATGTCTATGTATCATCCGATCCATTTAGTAAACTCAAGTTTGATGACTTGCGTAAAGTACACAAAGATCAAACGATTTTGCCCATTAGTGAAAACGATTATCAGAATGTTCCGAAATATTCTTCCGTCGACCATTTTGTGAGGGAACGAAACCGTCCGGGTCAAAACGAACCGATCTCGAAACAACAAGCGGAACGTATTTTACAACAAAAAGAAGAGGCTGCCCAGAAAGTGGCGATGCAACGACAACATAAACTTAATTTGCAAATGATGGAGAATGCCGAAAAGAATAAAAGTGTATTGTCGCACTTTTTGTTATTGGAAGGATCTAAGCGTTAGCGACATAAAAGCGTTAGCGACCGAAAAGCGTTAGCGACCGAAAAGCGTTAGCGACCGAAAAGCGTTAGCGACTGTAAAAACATACATGAACGGATATAGGAGTTTTGTATTATAGTATTATATATGTCTGATACAACAACTACTAATATACCTATATTGACGGATAAAGATATCCGAAATAATCCATTCAAATATGATGCAAAAACAATCGAATGGAACATCAAACATTCATGTTTATCATTGCGAAGATTAGTACGATATCAAAAACTGACCCCTTATATTTGTGCGAAATATGTAGTATTTGGAGGTCGTAATGAGATGTATGCTGATTGCAGAGAAGACGCGTGGATAAGTACATCTGAAATAATTGGTTATCAACCGCATATTACAATGGAAGAAATGTACGAAGCTCATCGGATAGCAGATGAAGAAGACGAACTCGAACAATCGAAATGAATACTATTATTCTATGGAAACTGCATTCCCATCTGGCGTTGTTGCCTGAATAGCCATTCCTTATTCAAATCCAACATCAAATGTTGATAATCCACATCACGATGTTCAATATCACTATAATTAGCATATTGTATGACAGTGGGTGGAGTAATCATATACCAGAACCCGTGGGGTTGAAGACGTTTCCAGTACATATCACATGCATATTCCCGTTTATTGTTGGGGTTCTTCAACAATCCCTTAATTCCTTCCCGTAAATTGGTAATTAATGTATCATAGTAATGTCTATTCACAATATATCCACTCATTGTCTGATTGTTGGTCACTTTGATACAATAATCGTCAATCTTTTTATATGGTGGACAATTATTTCCGGTAATCAGAAGAACGTCCCAATTCACCGAAACACTCGTATTTTCCGAGAACTTGCGCAAACTATTTAGGAAAACAGTCGGTTCTAAAAAGGTGATATCATCTTCACATATAAATACTTGTGACCAGTTTCGTTTTTTTGCCAATTCCAAACATTTTATATGACTCATGGTACATCCAACTGCACCATCTTTGGTTTTCACTGCATTCATACGTTCTCCGGAAACACCTATTTTCTTGAACTCCGAAAGCGTATGTTCCAATCGATCTTTACGGTGCTCTAAATTAATAAACAAAGTATGTTGTAAATAAGGATGAAGGTCGGCCATTTTTGATTTATGTATATTATAGTGTTTAGATTGTTTTCACATTATTCTATATAATGAAAACACGCTTTCGCGAATTGTTGCATGGGGATAATAGTCCACGAGTAATAAATCTAGTGCCTGAACCAACTGTCATGTCCATTGGAAGTCGGGGAACTCCAGTTGTAAATAGGGCTCCGCAAAAATCTGCGCTTTTAGTTGGAATTAATTATGTAGGAAGTCCGTATCAATTGCAAGGTTGTATCAATGATGTCGTCAATATGCAATCATTCTTGGTTTCTAAATATAAATACAATAATACTACATTGATTACGGATAATACACCCGTGAAACCAACTCGTGTAAATATATTGAATGGATTTACAAAACTGTTGAACGATGCACGGTCGGGTGATACACTATTTTTTCATTTTAGTGGACACGGAACGCAAACTGCTGATGTGAATCGCGATGAATTGGAAGGATACGACGAAGCCATTGTATCAAGTGATTTACGATTGATTGTTGACGATGAATTGAATACTATCATCAGAAAGTACTTGAAACGTGGTGTCACTTTATATGCTGTATTCGATTCGTGCCATAGTGGAACCGTTCTTGATTTGAAATACAATTATTTAGATACAACTAACGGATTAAAAACAACTATAAACTCGAAAAATTACGAAACTTTAGCGAATGTTATTATGTTTAGCGGATGTGCGGACAACCAAACAAGTGCCGATGCTTATATCAATAAAAAGTTCTGTGGAGCCATGACATATTCATTATTGAATGCATTGAATAGTAATTTGAAACCTACATTACAAAGTTTATTACAAAATATGAGAACTTATTTGAAAACGAATAGATATAGTCAAGTTCCACAATTATCATGTGGAAATGTGGCAGCCATCGAGAAAGTATTCTTTTCTCCATAATATGTATAATGGCGAAGAGTCTGAAAAACAAGTCCCAAAAAAAGGGAGGCAAACAAAACAAATCCCAAAAACGTGGCGGCCAAAAGAATAAATCCCAAAAACGTGGCGGCAAACAGCAAGAAAAACAAGAAAAACAAGAAGGTGGTAAGCAAGAACAACAAGAACAACAAGAACAACAAGAACAACAAGAACAACAAGAACAACAAGAACAACAACGACAAGAACAACAAGAAGGTGGTAAGCAAGAACAAGAACAAAAACAACAAAAGCAAGAACAACAAAAGCAAGAACAACAAAAGCAAGATGGTGGAAAACGCAAACAAAAGAACAGTGGTGCGTCCAAATGGATCGCACACGTAACAGAGTTTGCTAAACGCAATGATATGAAATATGGTGATGCTTTGGGAAATAAAGATTGCAAAGCCGAATATCATGCTAACAAATAAATAGTATAATACAAATGAAATGCGTTGTATTATACATATCTCATACTACTATAAATGAGTCAACGAAAAATAAAACCACCACCAGACATGGAAACTACCTGTATGAATGGTATGTGGGCGGTTGGGTTTGTCATTGGTAAAATAATCAAACTCAATTATTTGTTATGTAAAGGGATTTATGAAGGATGTGTTGGTGATTACAAGTATTAAATAATAAACTTGGGTCCCAAAATAGTCGTTTCTTCCAACAATTGATTTACCAATGATTCCGTCGTATTTTGATTATTCATCAATACTTGTTTCGCAATAGTATATGCATCCATCACGAGTCCCATTGTTTCTTTGTCAATCTGATCTTTCAATCGTTCTGAGTAACTGCGTTGGGAAAATACATTCTCGTTTCCACTATTTTCATTGTAAAATACATTCAATTTATCGCCCATTCCATAATTCACGATCATTTTCTTCGCCAATGAATTGGCTTCTTTCAAATCTTGAATCGCACCCAGAGACACATGTTGATCTCCATAGAAAATCGATTCCGCTGCTTTCCCGCCCATCGTTATCACCAACCGTTTTTGTAACAAATCCTTGGTATATAATCCGGCATCGATTATATTCTGATACTCATTGAAAAGTGTATATCCACCCGCCCCATTATATGTGCTCTGGATTGTCACTTTTTTCAATTCAAAATAATCACTATAATATTTAGCCAAATACGCGTGTCCGATTTCGTGAATAGCGACCCGTCGTTTCGCCTCATCACTCCGCGTATCGCGTTGTTTGATAATACCTACAATCGTTTTTTCCAATGCATCCAATATGTTTTTCTCTGTAATTACTGCTCGACCATCTCGCGCAGCATAAATCGCAGCTTCATTCAATAGATTTTTCAATTGTGCACCTGAAAACCCAGCAGTCATTTCGGCAATAAACTCCATATGTATTAATGGGTCGAGTTGTTTGTTTTTTGCATGCACTTTCAAAATCGCATTTCTTGAAACGCGGTCCGGATAAGGAACCGTCAATATACGATCGAAACGTCCGGGTCTCAGTAATGCTTGATCCAAGACATCTTTGCGATTGGTCGCCGCAATCACTAAAATACCTTCATTGTTAGCAAAACCATCCATTTCCGCCAATAATTGATTGAGGGTTTGTTCACGTTCGTCATTACTGCCGGTTATACTGCCTCCCCCACCACGTTGTCGTCCCACTGCGTCAATCTCGTCAATAAATATGATACATGGTTTATTCGATCGCGCAGTTTGGAAAAGCGACCTGATTTTCGACGCGCCCATTCCCACAAATATTTCGACAAACTCACTTGCAGCAATACTTATAAAATTAGCATCGGCTTCACTGGCAATCGCTTTTGCTAAAAGCGTTTTGCCTGTTCCGGGTGGACCTTCTAACAAAACACCTTTGGGAATATCCGCCCCCGCATTTTGATAAATGGTTGCATTTTTCAAGTATGATACAACTTCCGTACATTCCAACATGATTTCTTCACTACCGGCAAAACTTGCCAACGATACATTGGCTTTTTGCATCTCAAACTTGTCTTTGGTAACATCACGTCTACCTCCACCAAACGGTCCCAATGGACCCATAGGACTATTTCCTCCCATTTGATTTCGCGCCGCATTATTGACAAAAAAGGAAATCAATAAATAAATAATAAAAGGACCCATCAAATTACCCAATAGACTTCCTATATTATCAAGTGCACTGGGGGCGGGAGGTTGCATAAATATAGTGGTAATATCATTCTGAACCGCTTCTTCGGCAATATGATCCACTAAAAAGGGATTTATTTCCACAAGTGAAAAATCACCAAATCGACCTTCATTCTCTTTGTTTTCGACAATCACATTATCAAGTGTTTTCGTAAAACCAATCTGCGAAACATCTTTGTTTTCGATCTTTTTCAGCAATTGATTATAGGTTATTTTGGGTAATACGTTTCTGTAATTTAAGGCCTTACCTAGATTCATCGGATATTCAGGAACCAATGCATTTATCGAGGCTAACCAACATAAATATATCATAATTTGCATTATAATATAAATGTGTCATCTTTCTATTTCATTTTATCTTAAATGTTTATTGACGGTTTTGTTGCCGACGGAATGATCGAAGATTTTATGATTTCTATTTCGGATTGTAATTGTTGGACTGTTTTTTGCAATTCTAAAACCATGGTTCGTAATTCATGAAGATCGCCACTTTGTTTCACGGGTCTTATACTTTCTACTGGTTGGGGTGGAGGAGGCATATTTTCTAATGCACGTGCCACATCATTGTTGCGCATTTCAATTTGTTTTTTAATCAATTCATCCATATTGGTGATTGCTTCGTCGTCGATTTTTTCACTAAAGTTAACTTCTGGTAAAATGGGTTTGATGGGCTGATACTCTAATTGGCGTTGTTTAAACTGTTCTTCGTAAGCGGCAATCCGTTCTTTGCTACCGGATGTGAGTGGGAGTGTTGGTTCGGAAACCGATTGATTCGTGCGACCATTTTTCAAATCTTCCACCATAGCCGCTAATGTTTGACGGTTTAATTGGTTAAGCGATGATGCATTCATGGGGACATATTGTGCTTTTTCGGAAAATGTTTGAATAAAGGAATGGAACCATGTTTCGGGATCTTGAATCTTAGTAATCAGTGGATTTTTTTGTATAATAGACCATAATAATTGGATGTTTTCGCGATGAATATATAGAGACATGTAGTATCTAGTTTCATGTCTATATATCGTTTATTTGTGTAATAAATGGATGGATTCTGTATCTAATTTCAAGCCATCCACTGGTGCAGATGCAGTGATTTCGTTTTTAATATATGCTAATAGATTATTCACATCATGAATTGTATTATACCCTTTGACGTCATGGTTTATTTTAATATATGGTTTCTTATTGATTAAACTTTTGACATAGTCAATTGTTATATCATGATCTACCCCTACAAATGTGGTTAAATGTTCATAGATTTTGTTGATTAATACTTCAAATGATGCAGAATCTGTATCGAAAAACAAATTGTGGGCGTCATCTTTAATAATTAAATGAGTCAAATCTCTCATCAATTCATATTTTTCGCGGGGATCAGCAATAGTGCGATACTCAGTTAGTTTGTCGGAATGCATCATGTATTTTACTGATTTTTCGGGATTTGCATTTTCCTTTTTTACAAAAGCATCAATCACTTTTTTAAAACCATCCATTTCTTCTTGTTCTTCGGGCGTCAATGGTTTCCTTTCTCCACCGCGCCTAAATACTACTTGTTTTTTCCGATATTTACGTGATCTTTTTGTATTTTTTTTCAATGTTCTCATACTTTTTGTTATACCTTTTGTCATAGTTATATAATAGTTATATTTTATCATAAATATTATATAATGGATCATACCGACATTTTGGTCGAAGTCTTTAAAGTTCTCATGTTTTTAGTTATGTTGATCGCTTTTTATTTCTTTATTGCCACGGTTGTCTATAAAGACAAGCGGTTCAAACAAGTTTTTTCCAATTGGCAATTCCCTATGTTATTTGCTTTATTTATTGACGCTATTTTCATTGAATAATCAATTGCTATTGTAATATTCATTTCTATAATACTCTACGTATTTATCGGGTATTTTAGCATCCTTGAACAACATGATTTTTTCGTCTAAACTCATGTTTTTTTCAAATCCACTATCGCCGGTAAGCATTGTAATAATGAAAAATAGACAATACATTCCACATTCGGTATTTCCTTTTTGATGAGATGTACCTACGTTGTTGATCACTTTGAATGAAGGTTTGGTATTCCCATATTGTTTTTTCATACGGCCGATTAATTTCTTGATTTCTTTTGGAACATAATCCCCGGTGCTATTGAAATAGAATATGTATGGACTTGATGGATTTAAATCGGCAAAAAGTGCTACCCAGTGAGAACCTGGTTGATCATATGTGTCTAAATTAAATACAATACCTATTTTATCGATGTTTTGGGATTGTAACTCTTTGATATCAATATTACATAATCCTTCCCATACACAAGCTGTTTGTTTTGGTCCTTTATACCATGGCAGTTCGGATGCAGGTACTTTTTTGTCAAAATCGATGGGGGTGGGTCCGTAAAACTTGAAATTGGGGAAAGATTTTTCGTATTGTTGCATGACTAGACGTATATCGTGATCAGTTAACCATTCGTTTTTGTTGGTTTTCCATTCGGGTGGTTGGTCGGGGGCGAAAATCGTAGTGTCGATTTCTTTGCGTAATTTAGCGTCTTTGATTTGCGATAACCAGCAATCTTCGGTTTCACAATTGACTAAACGATCTTTCAATGTTTGCCACATTTTCTGGGGATTTGTCCAAGGAATGTACAGTTCTCGCGGATGAGATTCATTGTAGGATTTCACAATCTTCAGAAGAATATCCGTCGTATAACATGTATTTTCGGAAACCGTTTTACCTTTTACGACTGGACTACATTTCATCGTTTTTCGGCGTTTTATTTTTGCGGGGTTACTTGCATTTTGGTTGGATTTATATGTGGTTCGATACATTACTATGATAAGGGGAGAAAATCTCTATTTCGCAGATTTTGATTTTGCTAAAAACATATCTAATGTGCCGGTGACTCTTAATGGATCATTACGTGGTTTCGCTGGTTTTTTCACTATTTTTTGCCCCCAAAAGGAAGATGATTGGGTGGGTAGTTGGTCTTCTTCTTGTTCTTCTTCCTCTTCACTCGAATCCATATTTCCAAACATGACATCTTCATCTTTTGGATGGTCTTCTTTTTCCAATTCTTTGTTTTCACAATGGCGAATACAATCTTTGATAAATTGGTCAAATGATTCATTGATATCGTTCGTAATTTGTTTTCCTTCCATTAGATTTGAGAACATAGATCTGATTTTGTTCTCATATTTCGCTATTTTTTCTAAATGTTTTTGTTGTTCTTCGAATCGTTGGGGATCGGCAATGGACAAATATTTTTTGTATTGTCCTTTATTGACGAGTAGGTCTAATGTGAGTTGATCAATATTGTTCATATACATTTGTATTATACAAAAACAAATGTATTTGGCCTTAACGTTTTTTCATGGTTTTCCGTGCTGCTTTTTCGGCTTTTTGCAATTCTTGTAGTCGTTTTTTAGTTTCGCGTTTTTCCAAGGCTGCCGCCTTTGCGGCTGCCGACTTTGCTAAGGCCGCTTCTTTTGCGGCTACCATTTTTTGTTTTTTGGCATCATCTTTTTGCTGTTTTGCAGCCACTTTGACTGCTTCTTTTTGCTTTTTGGCCATTTCTTTTTCTTTCGCAGCCGCCTCTTTGGCAGCAGCCTTGGCACGTTTCTCGTTCTCTACGTACACTAAATCTTCCCGCATACTTTCCAGATCATCGTCAATCAATTTGGAATATTTAACCACTAAATCCTGTATCAATTTATTTTCGATTTTTTCAATGAGAACACCTTGTTGTCGTTGCGTTTTACGCAAGTTCTTTTCCGCTTTTGCAGTTTCCCGTTCAACCCGATGTATTTCGGAAAGTTGCGCTTTCAATGTTTTCCGGATTTTCTTTATTTTTGCGTCCTTTTTCTTCATGATTGCTTTTTTGGTTTCATTATGTTCATTTACCAAAACTTTTGTAATTGACTTATGCCCACTTGCGCGTTTCTTGAGTGTTTTACGTTCATCTTTTATCACTAGACGAACAACACTCGATTCCAATTCCGATAAATCCGATTTGGCCAATTCACGAAGCCGTTTTATACGATTTTTGTAAGCCTCTAAATTGGTTTTCAAATTACTATGTAATTCCTCGATTTTATCGTCATGTATTGCAATTTCTTTATCCATTTCTACAATGATGGGATGATTTTTGACGGCTTCTTTCAAATCGTCCATGTTTTTCATTCGTTTGCCACATTTCTTCAATTGATAATACATGGTTTTTTTGAACTCTTCATAGTCGCGTGGATGTTCATTCAAAAAATCTTGGGTTTCCGCAATCCTTTTTTGTTTGGTATATTTGCGTTCTTTTATTTTTTCACGCAACTCTTTAATATTATCTTTGACGGTTTGCGCCGATGCTTTTGCTTCTTTGATAATATCGCGTATATTGGCATTTACGATCTTTTTACATTGTACTGCTTCTTTCCCTTCATAGTTATTACATTTTTCATGTAAAAACGAGAACTTGGATTTCTCCAACTCTTGCAATTCGGCATCAATGGTTTTGTTTTGTTCGTCAATTTGGGCTTTTAGACTTGCCACATCGCTATCGGCAAGTAGACGAACATACTTGTTGTCAAATCTTTCCAAATCATCTTCGTTTTGTATAATAGGGGTCTTGATCATATGAATGATCGGTTGGGCAAACTGGCGTGCGTCTTTTTCGCGATTCAAATAACTGACATGACCGGCAATATCATCTAAATATTTGGTTTTTCCTTGGGGGGTAAAATGACCATATTCATCCAAGTATTCTTTGGAAAAATCGTCAAAATGGGTTGGCATTTGTGTTTCCGTTGGTTTGCATAAATTGATGATTTTGATCAATTCCATAGGGTTCTCAGTGATAGGTGTTGCGGTCATCAACAATAGTCGGACGGAGTTCTTACCACTTACCATAAACGAGTTTTGTAGTGCTTTTTGGAATGCGTCCATATCAGGTCGTTCAATAGTCGATAAATCTCCACCGCCGTAGAGTTTATGGGCTTCGTCGATGATGAGAAGGGTTTTTTGTAAGGGATCGGCTTCGCCGTTTTTCTTGACCAATGCATGATAGAATGCGTTTTGTTTGGAAACCATATTACTGAATTGTTTATACGACATAGGGCGAATACTCCACGATTTTGATAATAGTCGCATACGTTTGGCTTGTTCTTCGGGAATCACTGTTCCGTTGGTAAATTGTTCTCGAAGTCCGTCATGGCATATCTGGTCAAACATATTTTTCCATATATCGTTTTTCAGGGTGGTGCGAGTTACCCATAAGATTGTATAACCTTGTTTTTCGAAGGACGATGTCGCCGCTGCAATCGCACTGCATGTTTTTCCTGTACCCACGGACCAATTCATGAGCATACCTTTGACGGGAACCGCCGGAGTAAAATAATGGCGAATAAAATCTTGGGATGGGGAATATTGGAGGAGTTCAGATTTGCCTCCACTTTGTAAACACAAGTTCTCCATTTTGATGTCTTTCCAAGCATATTGGGAAAAGTTCTCACGAATATATTGGCGCATGGATTCATGATTGAAACGAGCATTATCGAAATCAATTCCGTGTCCGGGTGTAATATCACCTAAATCAATAACGGGTAAATCTTTGCGCACCAATATTTTTGCACCACCTGTATGGCGACTAGGAGAACCGTTTCCAATAGTCGAAAATGAATGGATGGCTTGATTCAATTCATAATCAACTGACCCGATAATAGTTGCTTGTTCCAACTCAGATTGAAACGTAAATAGACGCAAATCAATACCTAATGCATTTAAGTATAATTCAAAAGCGCTATTGGCACCCAACATCATAGGTTTCATTTGTTCCGGAATGGCAATATCATAGATAAATACATGCAATGTCCACCCTTGGCTAGGATGGAATTGTAATCCTTTTTGACCACAGGTACGTGTCCCGCGTCCAATCACTTGTTTTTGATCAGCCATGGTGGTTTGTGGTTCAAAAATATGAATATATTTAATATCAAACAAATCGATTCCTTCTTTGAATCCCGAATCCATAATAATAATACGAGCATGATCACCGTAAATATTTGATGGACGTTCATTGAAGTTTTTGAGGATGGATTTTTTCATGGCAACCGTGATAGGTTGTTCATAGACACTTAATGACGAGAGGAGATAAAAGTTGTTTCCTTGGGATAAATTGAGAACCTGGGTATCCAAAAACTCGATTTTTCCATACATTCGCGGAGTTTTAGGAGTAGGCGGATTTTTGTCGTCGGCGCCTCCACGGTAATGATCATCGTCAGAATCAGAGTCGGTTTCATCATCTTCATCATCTGTTTCATCGTCTTTGATTTCTGCAATGGCTTTCTGTCCAGCGGTAGTTAATGGAGCAGTATAGCCCAATGTCATGCCATTCGCAATCAATGCACCGGCAACCAATTTTGCACCAAATCCACCAGATTTTACATCGGAAAATATGAAATGCTTGAACTTGTGTCCGTGGTTTTTTTCATCGTTTTCATCTAAATCCTTTATTTTTTTGATAAGAACATCTAATTTAGACGAATATGTAGGAATCTTTTCCAATAATTTTTCGCGTCGAAAATGAATATTGTCAAACTTGAATGAATTGGCACCTTTACTCCAATTCGAATGTTTTCGAACACAATCTGTATCATACTTATAAAATGAGGTATCATCAATGATTTTTTCTAAGTCTGATTTGGATAAATTGAAATCAGTTGCAGGTATTTCGGGTGATTTCAGTTGTTCTGATGATTGGGAATCATCATATATTGAATCTTCAGACATGGTATATAATTATCATATAAAATAAAACCTTTGATATAAAATAAAAACTTTGGTAAATATATAATGTCACAAACTGCTACAAATGTATTAGGAGGACCTTTCAATGGATATTCTCCTGTTCAAACCATTGGAAATGAAAAGGCGAGTGAACAAGTGATGATGAGACGTCAAGTCGTAAAATCATGGAATACTTCATATGCTACTGGAACATACAATAATAATAACCGTATTGTTACTCCATTTCGTGCGGTAAACAATTTAGGCGATTTCTTACAACGTGACAACTATGTTTGCGGTGGTCCAAACCAAGTCAATGCCAGCAAGCCTGGATGGAAAGGACGTATTGGATCTATTATTTCTCAATGCGACAGCACAGGAGTTCCATCATCTACTTGCAATGTCAAATACGTTCCGGATTCATCTGAATACATCAAATACAAGAAACTTCGTGCGAATAACCAAAACTACAATGATTTGAAAAATGGTGGATATACTAACTCTTCATATGTGGATTTGATGCGTGTTCGCAGACGTTAAGACTATCCAAGCAAAAAAATATCATACATGTATATACTTTAAGAAATGCAAAACTATTTAGTCGAATTTTTTGCCACCATGTTTTTCGTATACATTATTTTGGCCACTGGAAACCCTTTAGCTATCGGTGCTGCATTAGCATTTGTCATCTTACTGGCGTCTAAAATGTCAGGTGGATATGTCAATCCTGCCGTCAGTATTGTCATGGCTGCCGCGGGTAAATTACCAGCCACTGAATTGGTTCCTTATTGCATTGCCCAAATCATGGGCGGTCTAGTCGCATTGGAATTATACAAACGCTTTAGAGTGTAAACGTAGAATCCACAGAAAAATTGAAACATCTTTTTCGGTTTGGTCTTTTTGTACACAAACAACCAAACAATCAAACAACCACCAAAATGTCTTTATCCGATTTAGCGAACGATTTACGTATTCACGTGAATGCGTTAGGAAATGCAGTCATTGATTCGTTTCGACGCGATGAACTTGCTACCAAACAATTATTGGAAAAATATCCAGCAGATGTATTGTGCGAAGTCAAGTCTCTGGTAACAATACAATATCATGAGATGTATGAAATCATCATGAAGCGCCGCATGGCTTATGTGGAACGACAACGTGCCAAACAGAAAAAACGCATGGAACAAGGTATTCAATCGGATTGGCTCGATCTAAGTAGAGATCAAGATGATACCCAAAACTTGGCTTGCGGAATGGGAATTATTTCCAAACATATTGATATTATCGATTCTATGATTGCATCCAAAAGTCACAGTAATGATACCGTGGAAAAGTTCAATCTTCATCAAATGACCTGTATCATATTGTGTATGATTCCACTAGTTATGTTGTATTTATTTGTAAAATCATAAAACTTACTACGTTAAAACTTACTACGTTAAAACTTATACGTTAAAACTTATAAAAAGAGAAAAATAAAATCGGGCACCAACTACCGATTTTATTTTTCATGGGGTATTATTTATGCAAATAACGGTATAATACATATAATCCAACTACAGTAAGAGAACCCATAAATACATTTGTCATTGGATCCAATTTGGATTCCTTCACTTGTTTTACGGCAATAACATCTAATACTGGTGCTACTACGTCTACATCATCGTCGCTATAATAATCGGCGGCGACTGGCGATAATGCATAATATTTGGCTGATGGTTTTTTCACATAATGATGGTCTTTCTCCATATGTGCTTTGAATATTTGATGTGATGTTTCGGAAGGATGGTATTGTGCTAACGTATGAGGTCCATGGTAGGATTGTAATTTAGGATGGTCGTCTTCGGGATGGTGATCATTCTTTCCTAAAGGTGGATCTTGATGTATTTTATTGGGGCGAATCATTTATATTAGGTCCCGAAAATGTCATGGAATGGAATCCGGGCGTCATCATCGTATGTAGGGGGAACATGGTTTCTACTCCAGATTCCGGATCTATACTATAATAGTATCCCCATTCGTTTTTATCATACAAGAATGCCACGATTTTCGATGATCCATCTGTCATTTTCATGTATCCAGGTTCTCCACATAATGCATAGGTGTTTGGAATAGTGATGATCTTTCGTATCGTTAGATTGTGATCGACCACTACAAAACCATTCATAATATGGTCTTTTATACTGCGAAACAGAAAGAGTCCATTGCCCATTGAAATCGGAAAATCTAAATTGAGTTGTTCTAAATCGGGATTTTTGATAATTTTAATAGCCCCGTTCCGTTTATCAATCATTATTTTGCGATACCGCCCATAAATACTGATCGATGAAAAGTCTAAATCATCGTAAACAGGCGCCAAAATCATAATATGCGTATCATTCTCATGCGCATCAGCATAGTGAAATATATAAAACGATGAAGGATGAAAATACCGTTTCACATGTCCCGTCGTTTTATTGAGAACATGGATCTCGGTGGGCGCTGTTTTATTGAAAACAACTGGAAGTCGATTACGAAACAATTGCCAGAAATCGAAAACCAATGGCGAATCGGTGATAATAATACTGCGATCCGTCGTGGCAAAATCGTGGACAACCGGTAAGTAGCGAGTTTTGACAGGAATCGATTGCTGCGATACTAATTGAATGGATGATGATCCCAGAAGACGCTCTTCGACTAAATGATACACCACCTTTTTTGAGAACATATGATAATCAATCGTTTCTAAATGAGTTGTATTGTACCGTTTTGTATGACCAGACATAGTGAGTAATCCCTGCGACGACGTTTTCACGGGACCGACGGTTTTAATGGACCGATTGTCATGATCAATTTCAACTAAATACGGCATGTCGCGCTCGAATAATGCATATGCACTCGTGGCAGATGCATTGGACAATAATGGTACAGGTAGCAACGCCGTATTGGCAACACCGTTATTGATTGACATCATACGCATTTTGTGCATTGCATAATGCAGTAGCCATTGGGGAGTTGGTCCACGACTGCGCAACCGATATACAGAGGTTTCTATAATATGACGATGGAACTGGGGTGATGCAGTGGTATTTTCGAAAAACATGGATTGAATGACACCATCTCCAGTAAAGAGATCAAATAGATTTTTAATATTTTTAATACGAAGATTGGGTCCAATCATCCCGAAAAATTGCCTAAATGATTTGTGTCCGGAAGGGAAAAAGAGTAAAAATATTCCTAAAGTTCTCAACATGGTGGAAAAAAACATCATTGGATGGAAAATTGATGAAAGGCTTCTGTTATACAATAGTTGTATTCTTCTAAATCATTGATAAAGTTTCTCCTAAATATTTGGGGGATCCGAAAAACTGTGAAAACAAAAAGTATTTGTGGGGTGAAAAAAGGAAAGTGAACATTTTGGAGGAAGGTCTACCAAAAAAGTAATTCGAAAAGAGGGGACTAAAAATTGCCTAAATATGTTGATGAAATTAGAATCCGTTGTTTCGGGAACTGTTTTAAAACGTCCGTCGGCATCCATCAAATCTCCGTATGTAGCCGATGTATTATTAGATGATGGACGCACTATATTAGCTCACAGTGCTGCACTCGGTTGCTGCGGATTATCGGACAAAGGTGCGACCATCTGGTTGCAAGCTATGCCTGCCAAGAAAACGTCGGACACTGCGAAATGCAGTCATCGTGTTTGTTTGTCTATATTGTATGATACTGTACGTGAAAAATCGGTGACTGTCGGTATTTTCCCCAAATATGCCGAAGAATTGGCGGAAAAAGCGTTGGTGGGAAATCATTTGCGGTGTTTACGGGGTGTCCGAAAGTATCGTCGCGAGACGGTTTTAAAAGTAGATGGATTGGTCGATTCCAGATTCGATTTCTCTGGAATCGACGGACAAGGGTGTCCATTCTTGATGGAAATAAAAAATGTGCCGCTGGCGGATTACGAAGATTGTGTCCCGCGTAAACCAGGATCGTCTTATGCCGATCGGGAGTTTAACGACAAAGTTGCGTATTTTCCGGATGGGTACCGGAAGAAAGCGACCGATCCAGTGAGTCCACGGGCATTGAAACATATTCGCGAATTGACGACAATACGAGGAATGTCGAAAACACGGTGTATATTATGTTTTGTAGTACAACGGTCCGATATAAACAGATTTACGGCATCAGTTGCGGACCCAGAATACAAGGCGGCATTTGAAGAAGCGCGGAACAGTGGAGTGGAAATTGTCGTCATGGTTGTAGAATGGCGAATCGTGGAAGGATGTGGAGCCGAAGCGTGGTTAATAACTGATGAGTTGAATATTGTTTGAATGTATAAATGCAATCTTTTTACATTATTAGAATACATTACTGGTTAACGAACTAGACGATCCACTGAGAGTATAACTAACAGTGACATACACGTATGTATAAGCAGAACCATGGGTAAATGAGGATGAGGTTGCAAATGAAATTAATGATCCTCCAGTGTTTGAATTGGATGAATTGGAGTACCATAGGTAGGTTAGTCCAGTTGCGCCAATCGTAGATAAATATTGCGTAGCAGTTAATGTTCCATTTGCGGATTTCGATCCACTAATTGCTAATAATGACGTTAATGTTAAACCAGTAATTGCTGTACCCGGCCATCCTGTTTTATTAGGATAATAATAACCAATACATCCCGATTTATTGGATAGAAATGATGTTGCAACTGTGATTGTAGATGGTCGGTTACCATTGAAAATAATCGTGGCTAAATTAGAATTACTAGTAACACCATTTGCTCCAACAGATGTAACAGATTCCGGTATAGTGAGCGTTGTTAATCCTATACAATTATAAAAAGAATATGTGTTTAGGGTGGTAATAGTATTTGGAATTGTATACGATGTCAATGTACGATTTACATATAGATATAATATGGTGCCTGCTTTGTTCAACAATGAATATCCATCAGTTGAATATGTTGTATTGGATGCAGATATTATAAAAGTATTTATGGCAGTACAGCCAATAAACGAATGAGTGGTTCCTCCAACACTAATACTTGTTAATCCACTACCAATAGAAACTGATCTTAATGAAGTACAATTTGAAAATGTATTAGTTGAAATACTTTTAACAGTGTCTGGTATAATGAATGACGATAAACTTGTACAATTACCAAATATAACATTTGGAATACTAGTAATACCAGATCCAATAGTTACATTTGTTAATCCACTACATGAAACAAACAAACCAGTTCCAATGCTAGTAACACTATTTGGAATAGTAATGTTCACTAATCCTCTACACATGTTAAATACATCCGCATTAATAGTTGTAACACTACTTCCAATAGAAACAGAAGTTAGTTCAGTACAATTATAAAAAGAAAATGTGTTTAAGGTGGTAATAGTATTTGGTATTATATACGATGTCGATGTACGTTTTACATATAGATGTAATGTGGTACCTGCTTTGTTCAATAATGAATACCCATCGGTTGAATAAGTCGAGTTTGAAGGATTTACTGTAAACGTATTGATGTTCGAACAACCTATAAACGAATGTGTTGTCAATGCAATATTAATACCGGTAACTCCACTACCAATAGAAACGGATGTTAAGTTACTACAATTACCAAATGCATATGCTCCAATAAGAAGAACTGTATTTTGAATGGTATAAGAATCCAATCCTTGTGTAATATAGTTCCACAATGTGGTACCTGCTTTGTTTAATAATGAATACCCATCAGTCGAATAAGTCGTATTGGAAGAATGTATTGTAAACGTATTGATGCTCGAACAACCTACAAACGAATGAGTAGCCGATCCAACTGTAATACTGGTTACACCACTACCAATTGCAAGTGATGTTAATGAACTACAATTACCAAATGCGTATGCTCCAATAGTGAGAATTGTATTTGGTACTGTATACGACGCACTTGATTGTGTAATGTAGTGGTACAATATTGTGCCTGCTTTGTTAAATAATGAATACCCATCAGTCGAATAAGTCGTATTGGAAGAATGTATTGTAAAAGTATTGATGTTCGAACAACCTACAAACGAATGATTAAGCGCTCCAGTTACAATACTGGTTACACCACTACCAATTGAAAGTGATGTCAATGAAGTGCAATTACAAAATGCGGATGTTAAAATAGTGCGAATTGTATTTGGTATTGTATACGACGCGCTTGATTGTTTCATGTATAGATAAATTGAGGTGCCTAATTTGTTTAATAATGAATACCCATCAGTCGAATAAATCGTATTGGAAGAATGTACTTCAAATGTATTGATGTTCGAACAACCTACAAACGGATGATTAAGCGTTGTAGTTCCAACAATACTGGTAACACCACTACCAATTGTAAGTGATGTCAACGAACTACAATTACCAAATGCGTATACTCCAATAGTGAGAATTGTATTTGGTATTGTATACGACGCGCTTGATTGTTTCATATAGTGATACAATGTTGTGCCTGCAATATCCAATAATGAGTATCCATCACTCGAGTAAGTTGTATTGAAAATATTTATTGTAAAAGTATTGATGTTCGAACAACCTACAAACGAATGGGTAGTCGTTGCAACTGAAATGCTGGTTACACCACTACCAATTGTAAGTGATGTCAATGAACTGCAATTACCAAATGCGTATGCTCCAATAGTGAGAATTGTATTTGGTACTGTATACGACGCACTTGATTGTTTCATGTAGTGGTACAATGTCGTACCTGATGCATTCAACAATGAATATCCATCACTCGAATAAAACGTATTGGAAGGATCTATTGTAAAAGTATTGATATTCGAACAACCTACAAACGAATGGGTAGTCGTTGAAATTCCAACAATACTGGCTACACCACTACCAATTGCAAGTGATGTCAACGAACTACAATTACCAAATGCGTATTCTCCAATAATGATAATTGTATTTGGTACTGTATACGACGCACTTGATTGTTTCATGTAGTGATACAACATTGTGCCTGCTGCATTCAACAATGAGTATCCATCGGTTGAAAAAATCGTATTGGAAGGATCTATTGTAAATGTATTGATATTCGAACAACCTACAAACGAATGGGTAGTCGTTGCAACTGAAATACTGGTTACCCCACTACCAATATATACTTTTTGAATACCGGTTTTATTAGCAAATGCACTGGAACCAATACTCAATACACTACTTGGTATCATTACATTCGATTGGGTACCTGTAAAACCAGTTATTCTATTTGAACTTATAGTTAACCCGGAAGATGAGTAGATTTCGACTGTATTGGAAGCAATGGAAGGAGATGTCGTATAACTTCCAAATACAGATGCTACTTTAAAATTAAACGACGTATCAACAGTTAATCCAGAAACAGTAATTGGCGATGTATTCCCGGTAGTAGTAGAAAATATTGTATCGTTTCCATCAATATATGCATATACTTGATAATTAATCGCATCTGGATTAGTTTCAAATGTAATTGTAGAACTTTCGTCACCATAACTAGATGCAGATAAATATGATGGTGGTAAACCTACAATTTGTAGTGTTGGACTACTATATACAATTTCCGGAGTACCATAATTATCGGTATAATACAATTTCACGTAAATATATGCATTTGCATCAATTCCTGAAAGGGTATACGTAGTATTTGTTGCATCGGTAATTTCTGTTCCGCCTACATTCGATGAAGTGGTGTTTCTGTACCACTGATAATAAAATGTTCCTAATCCATCTACATCGGCTATCGTATTTGTAGCTGTCAATACTGAACTAGGTGTATTGGATCCGGAAATAGAAACTGTACCGGTTGGTAAATTGTTGAATGCATCTACTGCCGAACTAGATATACTTGTTAGTGTTGTCAGTGACCCACCAATATTATATGATACCGCTACATGAATGGTTTTGTCAACTTGATCATATTTTAAATCCAGGGTACTAGCAGTAGCACCGGAAATAGGAGACGAATCTTCATACCATTGATAAGTAAACACAGTTCCATTTGGTACACTACCTGCTTCCACAAATCCATTATTGGCGGTC
>JACCDL010330717.1_pt1 | contig 91955 bp, 87 predicted proteins | sample 7441931 | NCBI WGS metagenome assembly JACCDL01 (sample SAMN15323437, study PRJNA562643) | freshwater metagenome | isolation source: river surface water | place: USA:Blue River Watershed | collected 2017-08-16
AAGGAAACCGGCACGCTCGAAGCCGGCAAGGCCGCTGACATCATCGCCGTCAGCGGCGATCCGCTGGCCGACGTGAAGGTGCTGAAGGCGATGAAGTTCGTGATGGCCCGCGGCGAGGTGATCGTCGCAGACTAGGCCCAGCGGTCAGTTGCCGGTCAGGAAGGCGACCAGCGCCTTGACCTTCTTCTGCCGCCACTGCGGCAGCGGGGCGACCAGCCAGTAGGCGCGGCGGCAGGGTTCGGGATCGCTCAGCGCGACTCCGCGCCCGGCCCCAGCCCAGGTCTGGGCCAATTGCGCCGGTACACGGGCCTTGCCCATTCCCGCAGCGGCCGCAGCCAGGGCTTGGCCGGCATCCCCGGCCTGCAGGCTTGGTGCGGCAGCCGTTTCGCCTTCAGGATGCGGATCGCCCGGCCAGGCAATCCAGTCCCCCGTGCCCGCGATCATCTGTTCGGCCGTGCCCAGGGCCACGCCTTCAAGTTCACCCGGACCTTCGGCCCAGCGCACGGCAAGATCGAGGTTGGCCTCGGTAAAATCGGCCGTTTCGTCGTTGATCAGGCTGTAGCGGACCTCGGGATTGGCCTTGCGGAATTCAGCAAGCCGCGGGGCAAGCCAAGCGGCAAAGAAATCGCGCGGAGCGGAAATGGTGTAGACGTGGCTCGATTGCCCGGCCTGCATTGCCCGCACGGCATCCTCGAAATGGAGGAAGCCCGTCCGCAGCGATTCGAGCCCGGCCGTGGCCTCGTCCGTCAGCTCCAGCCCCTTGGGCGTGCGGCGGAACAGCACGACGCCCAGCAAGTCTTCCAGCGCGCGAATCTGCTGGCCGACGGCGGCCGGGGTGACCGCCAGTTCATCCGCGGCGCGGGTGAACGACAGGTGCCGGGCCGCGGCATCGAATACGCGCAAGGCGTTCAGGGGCAGGTGCGTGCGCTTCATCGCGCAGGCGCTTTAGCCTGCCGTGGCAGGCGCCGCCAGCGGGAAGAAGGGAATCGCCGCTTCAACCAGCGAGCCGTCCTCGCAGCGGAAGGTATAAAACCCTTCCATTGAGCCATGCGGTGTCGCCAGCGGACAGCCCGAAACATAGTCATGACTGGCACCGGGCTGGAGAATGGGCTGTTCTCCAACCACACCGTCACCCTCAACAAAATTGACCATGCCGCGTCCATCCGTGATCTGCCAATGGCGCGTCAGCAGCTGGATCGCCTGATCGGCATGGTTCTCGATCCGGATATGATAGACCCAGAACCACTTGCCGGCTTCGACCTGTGACTGTTCGGGCAGGAAATTGACCGTGACGCGCACGGTTATCCCGTTGGTCGTGGCGGCGTGCTGGAACAGCTGCTTCATGACTCGAAGGTAGCGACTGGGTGGCGCGGCGACAATGGCTAGCGGGGCCAATTTGGCGATCGACTGCGACCAATCAGGAGCTTGCAAGCAGCAGTACCCCGCCGAACATCAGCGCACATCCTGCCAAACGCGCCCAACCGACCGGTTCGCGCAGCAGTACCACGCCCAGCAGCGCGACCAGCATCATCGACATCTCACGCATCGGGGCAACCACGCTAAGCGGCGCGCCGCGCTGCATGGCCCAGAGCACCAGGATATAGCCAAACGGCGCCAGCAGGGCGACTATCCAGGCGCTGCGCCAGTGACCGCGCATTGCCGCCATCGCGCCAGCGCGATCGCGCAGCACCTGTGGGGCCAGCAGCATGGTCCGAACAACATTGGCACCCCAATCGAGCACCACCGGCGAAAGCAGCAGCAGCTTCACCACCGAGCCATCAACCAGAGTGTACGTCGCGATCAACCCGCCCGTCAGCATTCCCCAACGCAGCCCGGTCATTGCCCCGGGCCGGGCGAAGGTTGACCAACGGCCATCGGTTGCGATCAGCAGGATGCCGCCGACAACGCTCAACAACCCCAACAGACGCAGCGGCCCCGGCGCTTCGCCCAGCAGCAGGAAGGCGCCGAGCGAGGACAACAGCGGGCCCGTGCCCCGCGCAATCGGATAGACCACCGAAAGGTCTGCCTTGCGGTACCCGGTCTGAAGCGCGAAACTATAGCCAAGGTGCAGACAGCCGCTGGCCAAAATCGCAGCGAGCATCAGCCAGTCCCAGCGAAACCCGGCCCCGGCCATGATCCACAGCGCCCAGGGCAAGAACGCAATGGACGACAGCAAGGTCGACCAGAACAGGAAGACCCCACCGGCGTGGGCCGACCGCTTGGCCGCAAGGTTCCAGGTGGCGTGGCAGACCGCAGCCAGCAAGACCAGCAGCAGGGAAAGGCTATCCAAACGTCAGAGCCCGGCCGCCTTGAGCGCCTGGTCGAGATCTTCGATCAGGTCCTGCGGATCTTCGAGGCCGATGTTGATCCGCAGCATGCCTTCGGTCACACCCATTTCGGCGCGCGCCTCGGCGCTGACGGAATAGTGCGTGGTTGAGGCAGGGTGCGTCATCAGCGAGCGCGAATCCCCGATGTTGTTCGAGATATCGATCAATTGCAGCGCATCGAGCAGCGCATGGGCCTGGGCGCGGTCCTTTACTTCGAACGCAAAGATCGAACCGCAGGCGTCCATCTGCTGCATCGCCAGGTTGTGCTGCGGATGACTGGCAAGACCGGGGTGGAGGATCTTGGGAACCCGGCCTTCGAGGAACTGGCCGACCTTAAGCGCATTGGCGCTCTGCTGCTTCACGCGCAGGTCCAGCGTTTCCAGCCCCTTCAGCACCACCCAGGCGTTGAACGGCGAGAGGTTTGGCCCGGTGTTGCGCTGGAAAGGCATGAGCACATCGTTGATGAACTGCGCCGAGCCGCAGACCGCCCCGGCCAGGACGCGGCCCTGCCCGTCCATCAGCTTGGTCGCGGAATAGGCAACGACATCGGCGCCGAATTCCATCGGCCGCTGCAGGGCCGCGGTGCAGAAAGCATTATCCACCACGGTGGTGATCCCGCGGCTGCGGGCCAGATCGCAGACGAACTTCAGATCGACGATGTCCATCGTCGGGTTGGCGGGCGTTTCGAAGAAGAACACCTTGGTGTTGGGCCGGATCGCGGCTTCCCATTGGGTATTGTCACGCGCATCGATCGTGGTCGTTTCAATCCCGAAGCGCGGCAGCAGGCCATCGACCAGCCAGCGGCACGAACCAAAGGCGGCGCGCGCGGCAACCACGTGATCCCCAGCGGACAGCTGGCACAGCAGCGCCGTGGTCATTGCCGCCATGCCGGTGGCCTGGGCGCGGCAAGCCTCTGCCCCTTCCATCAGCGCAATGCGTTCTTCCAGCATCGCCACGGTCGGGTTCTGGAGGCGTGAATAGGTCATGCCTTCGGCCTCACCGGCGAAGCGCGCGGCGACTTCGCCGGCGGAATCGTAGGTATAGCCAGAGGTCAGGAACAGCGCCTCGCTGGTCTCGCCATGCTCACTGCGCCAGGTCCCGCCGCGAACGGCGCGGGTGGCGGGTCGCCATTTGGCGGTGATCGAACGGTCGGTTCCGGTGGTGCGCTTCATGATGCGCAGGCTCTAGGACCGCGGCGCAGGCGCCGCAAGAGCATTGCCACCTTGGCACGGCGCCGGTAATCCCCGGCCATGCTCGCCGCGCCCCGCTTTACTCAGGAACAGGACCCGGCCGACTGGTGCGCGGTGATCGCGATCCTGTTCCTGGCACTGCTGTGGTGGCGGCTGGGTATCCCGTCGCAGATCTATTTCGACGAAATCCATTACGTGACGGCGGCCCGCCACCAGAACGAAGGTGTGCGGTTCAATCCCGAGCACCCGGTGCTGGGCAAGACGATTATCGCCGCCGCGATCCGCTGGTTGGGCGATGCACCGCTGAACTGGCGGATACCTTCGGCTATTTCCGGGGCGATCGGGCTCTATGCGCTGGGCCGGCTGGTATGGTTTGTCACCGGACGGCGGCTGGTCACGCTCGTCGCCATGTTCCTGGTGGCGACCGACTTTGCCTGGTTCGTCCAGAGCCGGATTGCGATGCTTGACATGTTCATGGCCATGTTCGGCATGGTCAGCCTGTGGCTGGCGGCCAGCGCCGTTCGCCTGCCGCAGCAAGGCCGCTGGCGGCTGGCCGCGGCGGGGATTGCCATGGGGCTGGCGCTGGGAGCGAAATGGTCGGTCGCGCCGCTGCTGGCCGTGCCGGGGCTGGCTTTCCTGGGCTGGAAACTGCGCGATTGCGGATGGCGCGGACTGTACCAGCGCGATGGCGGGGCCGTGCCGGGGATCAGCCTGGTCGAGGCCGGGATCTGGCTCGGCCTGGTGCCGCTGGTGGTCTATTGGCTGACCTTCTGGCCGGCCTTTTTCTGGGTCAAGGACCCGGTCAATCCGTGGGACCCGGTTGGCTGGCACAGCTACATGCTGCAATTGCAGGACAGCGTGACGCGGCCGCACCCCTATCGCTCTTGGTGGTACCAATGGATCGGCAACTGGCGGGCAATCTGGTTCCTGTACCAGCAGGTGGACGGGGCGCAGCGCGGGATCCTGCTGATCGGCAATCCCTTCACCATGCTGGCCGGGCTGGCCGCCATTGGCTGGTGCCTGTGGGCCGGCTGGCGCGGGCGGACAGAGGCATGGATCTTTGCCGGGCTCTACGCGATCCAGATCGCCTTCTGGGCGCTCTCGTCAAAGCCGGTGCAGTTCTATTACCACTACTTGCTGCCGGGGACTTTCCTGATGGTCTGCCTGGCTCTGGCGCTGGAAGGGTTGTGGCAACGGGCTGACCGCTGGCGCTGGCTGGCGGCCGCCGCACTGGCGATCAGCCTGGGCATGTTCATCCACTTCTACCCGATCCTTTCGGCCGGCCCGCTGTGCTGCGGGCGGCCAAGTTTCGAAGCGTGGATGTGGCTGCGCAGCTGGCGCTAGTACTTGCCCCAGACGAACTTGTTCGACAGCGCGAAGTTCCAGACCGAACCCAACACGATCCCGACCACCACTGCGATCACATCGTGGAAGCCCATGGTCTTGAGCACCGCGGCCGAGCCGACATTGGTCAACAGGCCCAGCGAGCAGGTCAGCGCGAACTGCGCCCAGCCGCGTACCAGCGGGCCAAACCCGCGCAGCCGCTTGTCGGCATAGGTCAACTCGTTGTTGAGAACGAAGTTGAACGTCATCGCGACAATCGCCGCGACCGAGTTGGCGACATTGAAGGTCGTGCTTTCGTCCCAGTTGCCATAAACGAAGCGCTCCCCGAACACGAGGTGCAGCATCACCCACAGCGCGCCCAACTGAACGAAGACGCCCAGCGCGCCGACCGTGCCGAACAGGGCAAATCGGGTCGGGATGAAGCGGCCGAGCCACTTGTCATAAAGCCCGATCAGGAATTCGAAGACGACCGTGCGGTCAAGCTTGCTTTCCCCTTCGGCGCGGGCGGCAAAATTCATTGGGAGTTCCTTGATGCGCAACGGCTCATCGACCGTGGCAAGAATATCGAGCAGGATCTTGAAGCCCACGCCCGACAGGCGGTGGGCATCGGCCCGCAGCGTTTCCGTGCGCAGCATGAAGTAACCGCTCATCGGGTCGGTCAGTTCAACACCGGTCACCTTATTGGCGATGCGATTGGCAAAGTTGGAGGCCTTGACCCGGTCCGGCCGCCCCCATTCCGCGGTGCTGGAGCCATCGGCAAAGCGGCTGGCATAGGCCAGATCATAGTCCCCGCTTTCAACCGCGCTGAGCATCTGCGGCAGCAGCGCAGGATCGTGCTGGTGATCGGCATCCATCACCGCCACGATCGGGGCGGCAGTGGCGCACATCCCCTCAATCGCCGCCGAAGACAAGCCGCGCCGGCCGATCCGCTGGATCACGCGGACGCGCGAATCTTCCTGGGCAATCGCGCGCGCTTCGTCAGAGGTGCCATCGGGGCTGTTGTCATCGACAATGATGACTTCCCAGCTGATCCCGGCGAGCGCCTGGTCAAGCCGCGCCACCATTGAGCGCAGGTTCTTGCGCTCGTTATAGGTCGGAAGGACAACGCCAAGCCGGATGGTCATGTCACAGCCGCTCCAGCACGGCATCGCCGATCGCGGCGGTGCCATGGTTGCCGCCAAGGTCACCCCCGCGGATACCGTCAGCCAAGGCCTTTGCCACTGCCGCCTCGATCCGCGCGGCTTCAGCCTCAAGCCCTAGCGAGTGGCGCAGCAGCATGGCGGCGGACAGGATCGTGGCCATCGGGTTCGCCAGCCCCTTCCCCGCAATATCCGGGGCAGAACCATGGATCGGCTCATAGAGCCCCATCTTGCCGTCCGACAGGCTGGCCGAAGCCAGCAGGCCAATCGAACCGACGCACATCGAGGCCTGATCAGACAGGATATCGCCAAACAGGTTGCCGGTGACCACGACGTCAAACTGGCCCGGATTGCGGACCAACTGCATCGCCGCATTGTCGACATACATGTGGCTCAGCTCAACCTCGGGGTATTCGTGGGCCACTTCAATCATGACATCGCGCCAGACCTGCGAGGTTTCAAGGACATTGGCCTTGTCGACCGAACACAGCCTCTTGCCCCGGCCCATCGCCGCACGGAAGCCAACATGGGCAATGCGGCGGACTTCGTCTTCGGCATAGGACATCACGTCCCAACCCTGGCGGCGGCCATCGGGCAAGGTGCGAATACCCTTTTCACCGAAATAGACATCGCCGTTGAGTTCGCGGACGATCAACAGGTCGATCTTGCTGGCCACTTCGGGGCGCAGCGCAGAGGCATCCTCCAGTCCGGCAAAGACCTTGGCAGGGCGCAGGTTGGCGAAGAGGCCCAGTTCCTTGCGCAGGCCAAGGATTGCCTGTTCCGGACGGAGGTGGCGATCCAGTTGATCGCAGTCCGGATCGCCGACTGCGCCAAACAGGATCGCATCGCAGGACCGGGCGATTGCGAGCGTCTCGGCCGGCAGGGGGTGGCCGTGGCGCTTATAAGCGACGCCGCCAACATCGCCTTCAAACATGACCAGATCCGGCAGATTAAGCGCCTCGACAACGCGCACGGCTTCGCGCGTCACTTCCGGGCCGATGCCGTCGCCTGCAAAAACCGCGATTTTCATGTAGTCCCCAACCTAGTCAATCCGGCCAAGCCGCTCCCGCAGCATGGCGCGCGCCGCCATAACATCGCTTCTCCGATCGGCAAGCGGATAGCGCGCCACGAGAGGGCCGAGCCGATCAAAGACCGCCAGTTGGGCGTTCCAGTCTGGATCGGCCGAGCGTTCAACATCCCCATAACCCAGTTCACGCAGCAGCAGCGCCTCAAACGCAGTCATTCCCGGCAGCCAGCCGCGTGCCGACGGAGCGTGGCAGATCGCATCAAGCAGCGCGACCAGCGCCGGATAGAGCGCGGCGAAGGGCTGGCGCTCAGGCAAGGCTGCGGCCGCCAGCGTGGTGGCCCAGGTAATCGCCGCCGCAGGCAGCGGTTCGGTCAGCCATGGGCCGCGGCTGGCAACCAGTTCGACCCGCGCCGAAGGCAGCTGGCTACCAGGCCTGGCGCGCAGTTCTGCTTCGATCAGGTTACCCGGCAACAGGACCGGACGCAGCGTGCGCCCCCGTCCACCTGCGACATAGCTGGCGATCAGGCCGTGATCCTCGCTCAAGATGCGCAGGATCACACCGGTCTCGCCGTGGGTACGGGCAGCACAGACTATGGCGGGAATGCGTAGGTCCATGGCCAGGCCTTAGACCGCAGCGGCGTGCTTGGGGAGGCCTACTTCTTGGGCTTCGCCTTAAGCGCAGCTTCTAGCGCGGCGATGCGTTCGGCCAGTGCTTCGTTTTCTTCGCGAGCCTTCGCTGCCATATCCTTGACCGCGTCAAATTCCTCGCGGCTGACGAAGTCGAGCCCGCCCATCGCCTCGCGGAAACGCTCACGCGCGCTTTCGCGGGCTTCGCGGCTGGCACCGGCAAAGGTTCCTGCGGCGCTGTTCAGCAGCTTGGCAAGATCGGCGAAGAGAGGGTTCTGGCTCTGCATGGCGGCTAAATGGTCCCGTGTGCGGGCGCGTTCAAGCCCTATTCGAACGTAACGGTGGAGACAGCGCCCGAAACATCCTGCCCTTCTGCATCAGGATTGGCTTGCAGGAACTGCCAGTTCAGCACCGCTGCGAACAGGACCCAAGCCAGGTAAGGCAGCAGCAGCATGCCCGCCAGCGGACGCACCCGCCAAAACAGCACCAATGTTGCCAGCACGGCCACATCGATTGCCAGTAGCAGCAGCAGCGCCCCGGTGATCTGGTGCGCTCCGAAGAACAGCGGGGTCCACGCGAGATTGAGCGTCAGCTGGATCACAAACGCGCTGATCGCCAAACGCCGCCCGGCAGCGCCCCGGGCGGTAACAACAAGCACGAGCGCAAAGCCCATCAGCACATACAGGATCGTCCAGACGATCCCGAAGGTGATCGGCGGCGGGAACAGCGACGGCTTTTCGAGAGCGGCGAACCATGGGGTACCGGCTCCGCCACCCGCGGTACCGCTGATTGCGCCAAGCAGCACGATTCCCGGGACCAGGAACAGCGCCCAGCGGATGAAACTGGCGCGCAATTGCGCAGGCGAGGCAAGAGCCGACATGTATTTCCTCCGATTCGCCCAAGAGGCGGAGAACAGTGCGGATATGGCCGGGTCTGGCTGACTAGGCAATCGCCCTCAACCGTGATCGTGGCGCCGGGCCGCGATCAGGAACTCGACATTGCCTTCGGGGCCGGTGATCGGGCTTTCGACTATCCCCTGCACTTGCCAGCCCAGGCCTTCGATCCAGACCCGCACTTCATCGCAGACGCGAGCGTGCAAGGCGGGATCGCGGACCACCCCGCCCTTGCCGACTTCGCCCCGGCCAACTTCGAACTGCGGTTTGATCAGGGCCACCAGCTGACAATCGGCCGCAGCCAGTTTCAATGGCACTTCCAATACCTTGGCAAGCGAAATGAAACTGGCGTCACAAACAACCCAGGTGCAGGGGCGATCGATCTCTGCCGGGGTCAAGATGCGGGCACTGGTCTGTTCGAGCACGGTTACGCGCGGATCCTGACGCAGTTTCCAGGCGAGCTGGTTGGTGCCGGAATCGACCGCAAACACGTGATCTGCGCCCTTTTGCAGGAGGACATCGGTAAAGCCGCCCGTCGAACTGCCGATGTCCATCGCCGTAACCTTGGCAGGATCAAGCCCGAACTGCTCGATCGCGTGAGCCAGCTTGATCCCGCCGCGCGAGACCCACGGATGATCGCGCCCGCGCACGTCAAGCGGGGCATCGGCGGGCAAACTGTGCCCGGGCTTGGCCAGTTTGGTTTCACCGCTGAACACCAATCCAGCCAGAACCAATGCCTGGGCACGGCTACGGCTTTCGGCAAGACCGCGATCGACCAGCAACTGGTCAACGCGCGTCTTGGGCGATTTGGCGGATCGGGGCTGGTTCATGACTGGCAGGGCTTGTCGCTTGGCCGGCCTCATTCCATAGTGCGGCCATGAAGGCAAATGTCCTGCTATCCAGCTGCTTTATGCTGACGCTGTTGAGCGCCTGCGCGCCCAAGGTGCCCCCGCCCGCTCCGGTCCCGCCTCCGGTTGTAACGACGGCACCCGCCCCGCTCCCCGCGCCCCGCCCGCTCGCCGATTGGCGCGATATGCCGCTTAACCCGGGGGCCTGGCGCTGGGCCACGATTGCCGGTCAATCGACTGCCAGCTTTGCGCAGGCCGGCCTGGCGCCGCAGGTCACACTAACCTGCGCCGCTCCCGGCAGTGTGCAGCTAATCCATGCCGGTTCGATCACCGGTGCAACCCCGATGGGCGTCACGACTTCAGCGGGCACTTTCCCGCTGATGGCCGAACCCACAGCCAATGGCGCGGCAGTAACCCTGCCGGCCCGGGCGCCGGTGCTGGATGCCATGGCCACATCGCGCGGGCGGTTCGTAATCGAGATCGCCGGACAGGTCCCCAGCTATCTGCCGAGTTGGCCGGAAGTTGCACGGGTGGTTGAAGACTGTCGGTAATCCGGCTTCGTCCGCGGCAACAGGGCTGTGGATGATCAGCGAAATTTCTGAAACACAAGCCAAAAAATCCAAAAGCAGGACTTGTTGTCCGCCCCGGAATGATTCACATTCCATACCAAGGCCCATCGGGCTTCGCCGATGGCCCCGGCTCCCCGGAAAGGGAGTCTTTGGCTCAACAGCGCGAAAGGAGGTGACCGATGTCTCATGGTTCAGCAGGGAGGTCGGTAACCCGCACAACGGAGCACTATCGCTGACGCTAATCCCGGCGATAGAGGTTTCGTGAGCGGCGCTTCCGGCCGCTGACCATGCGAAGGGCGGTTCTCGGGTTGCCGGGGCCGCCCTTCTCATTTTGCCCTGCACGATAATTACCTTTTTCTTGTCTCGCGGGTAATTTTCACCCAGAGGCCAAGCTACAAAGCCTGAAAGGACCCGCGTTCGATGTCTGCCGCCCTGCCCTTCGCCCATGTGCCCCACCCTGCCCCGACGGCGGAAGCGGTGCGGAGCGGGCTGGTGGCCGATCCGGGGTTCGGCAAGATCTTTTCCGATCACATGGTGACGATCGAGTGGACCGAGGGCCAGGGTTGGCATTCGGCCACGCTGGGCCCGCGCCAGCCGATCGCGCTCGATCCGGCGGCGGCCGTGCTGCACTATGCGCAGGAGATTTTCGAAGGGCTCAAAGCCTATCGCCTGGCCGATGGCACGATGGCCCTGTTCCGGCCCGAAGCTAACGCCCGGCGCTTTAACGCTTCGGCCCAGCGGCTCGCCATGCCCGAACTGCCGGAGGACCTGTTCATCGAGGCGATCCGCCAGCTGGTTGCGGTGGATGCGGACTGGTTTCCTACGGTTGAAGGCGGCTCGCTGTACCTGCGCCCCTTCATGATCGCGACCGAGGCCTTCCTGGGCGTGCGCCCGGCCAAGGAATACAAGTTCATCGTTATCGCCAGCCCGGCCGGCAATTACTTCAAGTCGGGCGCTCCCGCGGTTTCGATCTGGGTGTCGGACTATACCCGCGCGGCCCCCGGCGGGACCGGCGCAGCGAAGTGCGGCGGCAATTATGCCGCCAGCCTGGTCCCGACCGCCGAGGCCTTTGCCAAGGGCCACGATCAGGTGCTGTTCCTGGATGCCGCCGAACACAGGTGGGTTGAGGAACTGGGCGGCATGAACCTGTTCTTCGTGATGGCCGATGGCCGGATCGTCACCCCGCCGCTGACCGGCACGATCCTGCCCGGCGTCACCCGCAACAGCCTGTTGCAGCTTGCTGCGGAAGAAGGCCTGAAGGTTTCGGAAGAACCCTATAGCCTGGACCAGTGGCGGGCCGACGCCGCATCGGGCGCACTGCTTGAAACCTTTGCCTGCGGCACGGCGGCGGTCGTTACTCCGGTTGGCAAGGTTGCCGGCCGCGATGGCGAATTCATGATCGGCAGCGGCGGCCCTGGCCAGATCACCCAGAAGCTGCGCAGCCGCCTGGTATCGATCCAGCGCGGCGAAGCGCCGGATCCGCACGGCTGGGTGGTCAAGCTCTAACCCCGGACCATCGGACCATATTGCCTTGGGCGGGGATCGCCCCCATCTGTGGGCCATGCAGTTTTCCCGCCGCAGGTTTCTTGCCGCCACTGGTACCGGTCTTGCCCTGGCGCCCCTGCCCGCCTGGGCACAGGGCCACGGCATGGCGCATGGAGGGCGTCATCGCCTGCCGAAGGGACCACTAATCCCGGCGGGATTTGGCGTGCTGACGGGCCAGCAGATCGACCTAACCGTGGCCGATGGCCTGCGCGAGGTGGCCGGGCGGCGCGGGCTGGGCGTGGCAGTCAACGGCACGGTTCCGGGGCCGCTGCTGCGCCTGAAGGAAGGGGATGAGGTAACCCTGCGCGTTACCAACCGCCTGCATCAGGACACCTCGATCCACTGGCATGGGCTGCTGGTGCCGTTCCAGTTCGATGGCGTGCCGGGCGTCAGCTTCCCGGGGATCAAGCCGGGCGAGACATTCACGTACAAGTTCCCGCTGCGCCAGTCGGGCACCTATTGGTATCACAGCCACTCGGGCTTGCAGGAGCAGTCGGGCCACTATGCCCCGCTGATCATCGACCCGGCCGAGCCCGATCCGATCCAGTCCGACCGCGAATTCGTGCTGCTGCTGAGCGAGTTCACGGCGATGGACCCGCACCAGATCTTTGACCGGCTGCGCACGGGCGAAGGCTATTTCAACCGCCAGAAGACCACCTGGACCGATGGTTACCGCTTGAGCGGGGCCGAGCGGCGGATGTGGGCACAGATGCGGATGCCGCCAACCGATATCGCCGATGTCAGCGCGCCGACCTATACCTACCTCGCCAATGGCCTTCCCGCGCTGCAAGCGCCGGAATTCCTCTTCCGCCGCGGTGAGCGCGTGCGGCTGCGGCTGATCAACGGATCGGCCATGACCTTCTTCAACGTCCGCATCCCGGGCCTGAAACTGACCGTCGTGGCCGCCGATGGCCAGGCGGTAAAGCCGGTGACGGTGGAGGAATTGCAGGTCGCGGTGGCCGAAACCTATGACCTGCTGGTTGAGCCGGATGGCACTGCCTTCTCGATCGTCTGCGAAGCGATGGACCGTTCGGGGATGGCATTGGCCACGCTGAGCACCACGCCAGGCCAGCGCGCGCCGGTGCCGCCGCTGCGCAAGGCACCGCTGCTGACCATGGCTGACATGGGCATGAACCACGGCGATGACGGCCACGATCATGACGGGGGCAAGGCCAGCACAAGCATGGATGGCATGCCGATGCGCGACATCAGCCTGCTGCCACCTGACGTGAGGGTCGGTCCGGGGATCGACATGGTCTCAATGGCCCCTGCAGACAAAATGGGCGATCCAGGAATTGGCCTGCGCGATGTCGACCACCGCGTGCTGACCTATCGCGATCTGGCCGCCCTGGTGCCCAACAAGGACACCCGCGAGCCAGGCCGGCTGCTCGAACTGCACCTGACCGGCAACATGGAACGCTACATGTGGTCGTTCGATGGGCAGATGTTCAACGCCGTCAGCGATGTGCCGATCCGCTTTGCCTGGAACGAACGGGTGCGGGTGAAGCTGGTCAACAACACGATGATGGCCCACCCGATCCACCTGCACGGGATGTTCTTCGAACTGGTCAACGGCCAGAGCCCGGCTCACCAGCCGCGCAAGAACATCGTTACCGTCCAGCCGGGCGCGAGCGCGAGCTTTGACCTCACCGCCAACGAGCCAGGCGACTGGGCGTTCCACTGCCACCTGCTGTACCACATGCACGGCGGGATGATGCAGATCGTGACCGTGATGGGACCGGAGGGCACGAAGTGAGGCGCCTCGTTATCCTGAGCGCGCTGCTGGCCGCCCCGGCCTGGGCACAGAGCCATGGCGGCCATGATGCGCACGCGGGCCACCAGATGCCGCAGCCGGCGGGCGAGGCCCAGCCCGAGCCGGTCGATCCCTCACCCGGCCCGACGATGGAATTGCCGCCGCCCGAAGAGGCCGGATCAGGCCCGCCGCGCGCCGCCGATGCGATCTGGGGAGCCGAAGCGATGGCCCCATCGCGCAGCGCCCTGAAACGCGAGCATGGCAGCACGGTTACCACCTGGCTCCAGGCCGACCGGCTCGAATTTCAGGCACGCCAGGGCCATGATGGCCTGCTATGGGATGTTCAGGGCTATTACGGCAATCCGACCAGCAAGCTCTGGCTGAAGAGCGAGGGCGAGGCGGCACTGGGTGACGGCGTCGAGGATGCCGAAGTGCAGGCACTCTGGTCCAAGGCGGTCGCACCGTTCTGGGATCTGCAAGTCGGCGTGCGGCAGGACCTGGCAGGGCAGACCGATACCCATGCCGTGATCGGCATTCAGGGCCTGGCACCCTATCTGTTCGAAGTCGATGCCGCGCTGTTCCTGTCGCAGCGCGGGGACCTGACTGCCCGTGTCGAGGCCGAGGTGGACCAGCGGATCACCCAGAAGCTTATCCTCCAGCCGCGGTTCGAAGTCAGCCTGGCCGCGCAGGACAACCCGGCGCGCAAGCAGGGTGCCGGGATCGACAGGATCGAGGCCGGCCTGCGGCTGCGTTATGAAATCGTGCCCGAATTCGCTCCTTATGTGGGGATCGAACGGGGCTGGAAATTGGGCGATAGCGCCCGTTATGCCCGTCTGGCGGGCGAGGACCCCAGCGTGACCAGCGTGGTCATGGGCATCCGGTTCTGGTTTTGATGAGGAGTAACCCCATGTCGCTTCGCCTCCCCACCCTGCTCGCCGCGGCCGCGCTGACCCTGTCGGCACCGGCCCTGGCCCATGTGAAGATCGCCAGCGCCAGTCCGGCCGACGGCAGTACGGCCAATGCCCCCAAGGCCGTGGTACTGAATTTCTCCGACGCGCTGAACCCGGCCAAGTCCGGGGTGGAATTGGTGATGACGGCCATGCCCGGTCATGCCAACCACGGGATCATGCCAATCAAGAACTTCGTCCCGGCCTGGTCGAACGGCAACAAGACGCTGACGCTCAACCTGCGCCAGCCGCTGCGCACCGGCACCTATGAGGCGCGGTGGCAGTCGACTGGCGGTGATGGTCACAAGATGACCGGCAAGCTGACTTTCAACGTCAAGTAACCGCAAAAGTTACTGAACCGGACGTCCACAGAGCACTTCGGCAATCTGCACGGCATTAAGGGCGGCACCCTTGCGCAGGTTGTCGCCCACCACGAACAGCGCAAGGCCGTGTTCGACCGAGCGATCGGGGCGGACGCGGCCCACCAGCACCGGGTCGATCCCGGTTGCAGCAAGCGAATCCGGTGCCGCCGTCACGACCACGCCCGGAGCCGCTTCGAGCAGTTCGAGCGCGCGCGCAGCCGAGATCGGGCGTTCGAATTCCACATTCACCGAGATGCCGTGGCCGGTGAAAACGGGCACGCGCACGCAGGTGCCCGAAACCGGCAGACCCGGGATATTCAGGATCTTGCGGCTTTCATCGCGCAGCTTGAGCTCTTCCTCGGTGTAGTCGTCCTCACCCAGCACATAGTTGAGCGGGGCGATATTGTGCGCAATCGGCGCGGCCCACTTTTCAGCGGCGGGCAGGAAATCGGCGTGGCCATTGCGGGCCAGTTCGGCCGCGCGGTCCCCGACATGGGCGAGCTGCTTGGCCAGGATTTCGATCCCGGCCAGGCCAGCACCCGACACCGCCTGGTAGGTTGAGGCGACCAGCCGCTTCAGCCCCGCCTCATCGTGCAGCGGCTTTAGCGCGGGCATGACTGCCATGGTGGTGCAATTGGGGTTGGCAACGATCCCCTTGGGGATGTTGGCCAGGGCATCGGGGTTCACTTCGGCAACGACGAGTGGCACGTCCGGATCGCTGCGCCAGGCTGAGCTGTTGTCGATCACGATCGCACCGGCTGCAGCCGCCTTGGGCGCCAGGGCCTTGGAGGTGGAACCCCCGGCCGAGAAGAACACCACGTCAAGCCCGGCAAAGTCCGCCGTTTCGGCATCTTCGACGGTCACCGGCTGGCCGTTGAAATCCACCTGCTTACCGGCAGAGCGGGCAGAGGCGAACAACCGCAGCGTACCAACCGGAAAGTTCCGCTCTGCCAGCAGTTCGCGCATCATCGAGCCGACCAGCCCGGTTGCACCGACCACGCCGACGTTCAGTTGCTGGCTATCGGAAAATCTCTGCACCATGTGTCACATCTCCAGTCTTTGCGGGAGCTGCGGTAACCTGGCGCTTGCTGATGAAGGCCCCGCAGCTTGCGCGGGGCTTGGTTCGTTTGGATTACGCCTTGGTCCAGCGCGCACCACGAACCGCCCCGCCGCAGCGAGTCGGTTTAATGGTAATCGGCTTGGTAATGGCCATCAACATGACGCGAGCCCCTAGCCGTGCTGCACTGCAATGTAAACGGCGTATTTGCGCCTTAGGCAGCGGCGGCGGCGGCGGGAACCGCGGCCAGCATGCGCATCCGCGTTGCCGTTATCTGATCAAGCAGGTTGTGGATCAGGTTGAGATCGCCCCGACTGAGCCGGCTGGAACAGCTGAACGCCTCAACCGCAGGCTCAAGCTGGTCGATCATGTCCGTTAGTTCCGCCGCGATCGCATCGCCCAGTTCGCCGCCGGCAAGTTCCGCGGTAATGGAAAAGAATTGCGGCTCGGCCCGCCTGACGATGGTCGGCACCCCGGCCAGTTGGCCCAGCTCGGCGGTCAGCGCATCCAGCAGTTGCCACTTGCGCGGAATTTCGCCCGACATGTCGCGCTGGGTTGCGGCGTCGGCAGCGACCATTTCCGGCTGCTCCGGCGGCCGGACCGGCGCGGAGCGCAAGGCGCGGAAGAAGTTGAACGCAAGCGATGCCATCGCCGCAAGGTTTAGGTGACCTTGCCTAACAGTTCGTAAACTCTGCCCGGGCCGCTGCACCCTCTTGCACTCGACCCGCCGCGCCGCCACCATCGCGTTTCAAATTGCAATGAGAGGTGCCCCGCGATGGCCGATGCCGAGTACACGCCGCCCAAGGTTTGGGCCTGGAACAAGGAAAACGGTGGGCAATTCGCCAGCATCAACCGGCCGGTTTCCGGCGCGACACATGACAAGGAACTGCCGGTCGGGCCGCACCCATTCCAACTCTATTCGCTGGGCACCCCCAACGGCCAGAAGGTGACGATCCTGCTGGAGGAATTGCTGGAGGCCGGGCATGCCGGAGCGGAATATGACGCCTGGCTGATCAACATCCGCGAAGGAGACCAGTTCGGATCGGGTTTCGTGGCGATCAATCCCAACTCCAAGATCCCCGCCCTGATGGATCGTTCGGGGCCGGAACCGATCCGTCTGTTTGAAAGCGGTGCGATCCTGCTGCACCTGGCCGAAAAGTTCAGCGCCTTCATCCCGACCGACGCCAAGGGCCGGGCAGAATGCCTATCGTGGCTGATGTGGCAAATGGGCAGCGCGCCGTTCATCGGCGGCGGTTTTGGGCATTTCTATGCCTATGCCCCGTTCAAGATCGAATATGCGATCGATCGTTATGCGATGGAAACCAAGCGGCTGTGCGACGTGGTCGACAAGCGCCTGGCCGAGGCGCGCTTCCTGGCCGGCGATGAATACTCGATCGCCGACATGGCAGCCTTTGCCTGGCTGGGGCTGCTTTATCGGGGCAAGGCCTATGGCGATGCGGCAACGTTCCTGTCGATGCACGAATATACGCATCTGGGCCGCTGGGTGGAAGAAATCCTGGCTCGTCCCGCGGTAAAGCGCGGACTGCGCGTCAACCTGCCGACCGGCGTGATCGAGCGTCACTCTGCTGCAGATTTCGATAATTTGCCTGAAGAGCAATAGCCCCCTTCCCTATGCCGCGCGGCATGCTAAAGGCCGCGCGGTTGCTGGGGCGTAGCCAAGCGGTAAGGCACCGGTTTTTGGTACCGGCATGCGAAGGTTCGAATCCTTCCGCCCCAGCCAGCATCCTCCTCGGTCATTTCGATACAGCGCTCGGCTGATCTTTCGCCGGCGTGGGTACGGCTTGCGCCAAGGCTTCCCTTGCGCACAGCCAAGGCATTGTTCCGGACAAATACCTAGGACACTCCTAAGCCCGGAGCAAAGTCCGCGGCAATAACTACGCCTGGATTCAGCCACTTGGGGACCAGACGGGAATGCTAAAGCGAATCAGCCCCTCACAGGTCGAAATGGGCATGTTTGTGCACAAGCTGGAAGGCAGCTGGTTCAAGCACCCATTCTGGAAGTCGAAATTCATTCTCGACGATCCGGGCACTCTCGATGACCTTCGCGATGCCGATATCGAAGCAGTCGTGATCGACATTTCGAAAGGCTGCGACGTATTGCTCCGGCGTGGCGATGCGCCAGCCGTGCGATCCGCGCCAGTTTCCGCACCCAAGCCACTCTTGCAGCGGCGCCGGGTTGCTGCAGCGAATACCCCCGCGCAATTTGATTATCGTTCAACCGCGCCGCAAACCATGGCTCGCGAATTTGGCCATGCCACCCGCACTGCCGACCGCGGACGCAAGGTGGTCACCAAGTTGTTTCTCCAAATGCGACTGGGCAAGACAATCCCGGCGCAAGCGGTAGAGCCGGTGATCGAAGACATCTTTGCATCGGTCCAGCGCAATCCGCACGCCTTTAACGGCTTGATGCGGTGCAAGCAGGACAACGAATTTCTTTATCGCCATGCACTGGCCTGTTCGGCCTTGATGATCTCGCTTGCGCGCGCACTGAAGCTCTCGCCAAACGAAATCCGTGAAGCCGGACTGGCCGGGCTGATGTTCGATGTCGGGGTCAATCTGCTACCCGTTGATCTGGCTGATTTTGGCAACGACCACCGCCGGCTGCCCGCTGAGTTGCTGATGCAGCACGCCGAACTTGGCGCAAACTTTCTGGAAGCCAGTGGTCTTCCCGCTGCGATCAGCATGGTTGCCCGCCACCACCACGAACGCAGCGATGGCCAAGGTTATCCCGCGCGGCTGAACGGCAGCGATATCCCGCTGCTGAGCCGGATGGCCGCGATCTGCGACGCCTATGATGAGCTGGCCAGCTTTATGCCCGGATCCGGCGTGGTTGATCCCGGAACGGTTCTGCAAACCATGTCGGCCCAGCGCGGCCGCTTCGATCCCGAGGTCTTTGCGGCATTCGTGCAGTGCATGGGCACCTTCCCGATCGGAACTTTCGTCGAACTCAAAAGCGCGCGCTTGGCGCTGGTGATTGACCAGAACCCGACCGACATCAGCAAGCCCACGGTCCGCCCGTTCTTCTCGCTGACTACAGGCAAGAGCCTGCGCAGCGAGGACATAGACCTGGCAAACTGCTTCGGGGCGGACGAGATCGTCGGTCTTGCCGATCTGTCCCGCTTCGACCCTGAGGAAACGATGAAGCTGCGCACGCGCATGCTGACAAGTCTGGCCAAGGGAGGCTAGCAGCAACCGAGTACAGCAGGCTTGAGAAGGCGCACCTAGCGGCTAGTCTGTTCGCCACAGGAGAGCCCACCCATGCAAGCAGTCCAGGCCTTCATCGCCGCCAATGGCGGCCCCGAAGTCATCCAATGGCAGACGGTCGATCTGCCCGCCCCAGGACCAGGCCAGGTGCTGTTGCGGCACGAGGCGATCGGGCTGAACTTTATCGACACCTATCTCCGTACCGGGCTTTACCCCGCGAAGCTGCCCACTGGCCTGGGGTTTGAGGCGGCCGGCGTAGTCGAAGCCGTGGGCGAAGGGGTTGGCCACCTTGCTCCGGGCATGCGGGCCGCCACTTTCGGCGGCGCACCGGGGGCCTATGCGACGGCACGGATCGTCTCGGCTCGCGACGTTTACGCCTTGCCCGACGGGGTCGATTCCCAAACTGCAGCAGCCGCCTTCCTCAAGGGGGCGACGGCGGAAATGCTCGTGGAGCGCTGCGCCCCGGCTGCGGCAGGCGAATGGGTGCTGGTCCCGGCAGCGGCAGGCGGCGTCGGCCAGTTGTTGTTGCAATGGCTGCAGGCGCGCGGGGTGCGGGTGATCGGGACAGTCGGTTCGCCAGACAAGGTCGCCCTGGCTCAGGCCTGCGGGGCCGAGGCCGTATTCCTGTCGGGTGACCCCGATCTTGTCGCCAAGGTTCGCGAGATCACGGGCGGCAAGGGCGTGCGCGTTTCCTATGACGGGGTCGGCATGGCCAGCTGGCGTACCTCGCTGGATTGCATGGCCCCGCGCGGCACGATCGCGAGCTTTGGCAATGCCAGCGGTCCGGTGACCGGGGTGGCCCTGCGCGACCTGGCCACGCGCGGCTCGCTGTTCGTCACCCGACCCGGCGTCTATGACTATTACCGCAATCCGGAAGAGGCTCGCGCCGGGTCAGCCCGGGTCTGGGATATGGTGGCCAAGGGCGTGCTCAAGGTCTCGATCGGCCAGACCTATGCCCTGACCGACGCGGCCCAGGCCCACATCGACCTGGAAGCACGCAAGACCGTGGGATCGACGCTGCTGCTGCCCTAGGTCGCGCCTGCTGACCCCATGTCGCGATAGAAACCCGCCTGCATCCCCATCTGCAGGTGTTGCTGCACCCGCACGATTGCATCGGCGCGGGTGATGTTGCCATCATGGTTCACGTCCAGCCCCTGGTTCTGTGCATATTGCACCGGAAAGGGACCATTGCGCCCGAACAGCACCGTTGAATCCGGCTTGCCAATCCCGCCCGGCCACAGGATCGCCATGTAGATATCGCCCAGGTTCTTCAGCCGCCCCTTGTTGGGGGCAAAGTACTGCCAGACATAATGCAGCTGGTCCTCTGCCGTCATCATACTAAGGGCTTCGGTGCTGGTACCCATGGCCGATGCGGTCGACGGCATGAACTGGATCAAGCCAATCGCGTGCGACGTGGTGTTCATCACCTTGGCGCTAAAGGTTCGGGCTGATTCCCAAGCCATGCAGGCCATCAATCCGCTGGCATCAAGCCCAAGGTCCTGCTGGATCCAAAGGACCCGATCGCAAAACGTCTGGCTAACCTTGTTTCCCCAGGCCAATTGCATGTCACCCTCCACCATTGCCTGCCGCCTTGCAGCATGATGGCGCGAGTGTTTCAGATCATGCAAATCCGCACAATCCGATGAATTCCCTAGGTATTTTCGGTCGCAAACCAGATCACATGGCGGGGGCCCTTGCCCTTGCCATTGGCATCATAGCGGGCACGGACTTCGACCTCGTCGACCGTGAAGCCAACGCTTTCCATCCGGCGGACGAACTTGTCGTCGCGTTCGGCTGACCAGATCGCCAGCACGCCACCGGGGGCGAGCGCCTTGCGGGCGTTGTGCAGGCCGGCCTTGCCGTAAAGCCGGTTGTTTTCGGGGCGGACCAGGCCGTCAGGCCCGTTGTCGACATCAAGCAGGATTGCATCGAATGGATCGGGCGCGAGCAGGATTGCATCGCCGACATCATCCATCCGCAGCGTCACGCGCGGATCATCGAGGCAGCAGGCGGCCAGTTCGGCCATCGGCCCACGCGCCCACTGGATGATTTCGGGCACCAGTTCGGCCACGGTGACACGCCCCTGCGGCCCCAGCCGGGCCAAGGCGGCGCGCAGGGTGAAGCCCATGCCATAGCCGCCGATCAACAGGTTTGGCGCAGCCTTGCCCTGCAGCCGGTCGAGCGTCATCGTTGCCAACGCCTCTTCCGAGCCGCGCATCCGCGTGCTCATCAGCTCGTTATGGCCCATCACGATCATGAAATCGCGACCGTGGGCGAAGAGCTTCAGCTCCTCGCCGCCGGGGACCTGGGCGCTGCCCAGCAGCTGACGCGTGATCACGCCGCGCGCTGGCCGCGGTCGACCGCTTCAGCGTTGAGCATGTCGGCCAGCAGGAAGGCCAGTTCCAGCGACTGCGCCGCATTGAGCCGCGGATCGCAGTGTGTGTGATAACGGTCGGCCAGCGTTTCGGAACTGATCGCCACGGCCCCGCCCACGCACTCGGTCACATCCTGGCCGGTCATCTCGATGTGGATGCCGCCCGCGTGGGTGCCCTCGGCGCGGTGGACGGCAAAGAAGCCGCGCACTTCGCGCAGAATCCGATCGAACGGGCGGGTCTTGTAACCGCTGTCCGCCTTGATGACGTTGCCATGCATCGGATCGCAGGACCAAACCACCGGATGGCCTTCGCGCTTCACGGCGCGGACCAGCGGGGCCAGGCCGGCCTCCACCTTGTCATCGCCAAAGCGGCTGATCAGAGTGATCCGGCCAGCTTCGCGGCCCGGGTTGAGCAGGTCCAGCTGGCGCAGCAGTTCATCCGGCTGCAGGCTGGGCCCGCACTTAAAGCCGATCGGGTTGCCAACACCGCGCAGGTATTCGACATGGGCCGAACCTTCGAAACGCGTCCGATCACCGATCCACAGCATATGGGCCGAGGTATCGTACCAGTCGCCAGTCAGCGAATCCTGGCGGGTCATGGCCTGCTCATAGGGCAGGTGCAGCGCCTCGTGGCTGGTGTAGAAGCTGGTCCCCTGCAGCTGCGGCACAGTGCGCGGGTCGATGCCGCAGGCTTCCATGAAGTCCAGCGCCTCGCCAATCCGGGTGCTGATTTCGGCGAACTTGTCCGCCCAGGGCGAGCGGCCCATGAAATCAAGCGTCCACTGGTGGACCTGGCGCAGGTTGGCATAGCCGCCAGTCGAAAAGGCACGCACCAGGTTAAGCGTGGCCGCCGACTGCGAATAGGCCTGCAGCAGGCGCTGCGGATCAGGAATGCGGGCCTCGGGCGTGAACTCGATCCCGTTGATGTTGTCACCCAGATAGCTCGGCAGCTCAACGCCATCGATCACTTCGACTGGCGAGCTCCGCGGCTTGGCGAACTGTCCGGCCAGCCGCCCAACCTTCACCACCGGCTGTTTGCTGGCAAAGGTCAACACGACCGCCATCTGCAGCAACACGCGGAAGGTATCGCGGATGTTGTTCGGGTGGAATTCGGCAAAGCTTTCGGCGCAATCTCCGCCTTGCAGCAGGAAGCCCTTGCCCGCGGCAACCTGGGCCAGATCAGCCTTGAGGGCGCGCGCCTCCCCGGCAAAAACGAGTGGCGGGAAAGTGGTCAACGTACCGGTTACCTTGCCCAGCGCCGCGCTGTCTGGATAGACCGGCAAGTGCCGGGCTTCACATGCCTGCCAGCTTTCGGGGGTCCAATTACTTGCCACTTTACTGCTCCTTTTCGAGCGCGCGCCATAGCGCCGCCCGACCGCAATTGCAAAAGACGAAAAGCCGATCAGCCAGATCGAGAAATAAAATGTCGTCTAGCGACCTTCGGCAGGAGCGACAGCCACCGGCTTCGCCCCCATGACCGGGGCACCGGCAATTGCCGGCCCCTGCGGCATGATTTGCAAACGCCATGACCGCCCCGGCTGAAGGTACTTGCGGGCAAGCGCCTGCATCTGCTCCGGCGTGGTCCGGGTATAGTCCGGCAGCAGGGTACGCAGGCCCGCGAATTTGCTCGGCTCGCTTGACGCCCCTTCCAGTTGGAACATGAAAAAGGCGCTGCTGGTGCTGGCGCGAGAAATCTGCTGGCGCAGCGGTTCAACCACGCGCTCGAGCTCGTCGGCGCTGGGTGGACGGGCTACGAGGTCCGCAGCAATCTCTTCTGCCGTGGCAAAGAACATCGGCACGGCCTTGGTTGAAATCTGGGCCATTGCGGTCAGCGAGCCACCATTTTCCAGGTCTTGCGGCCAAGCATTGAAAACCTGCGGCGCATAAGCCTCACCCAGCTTTTCGCGCATCGCATCAAGCAGGCGGTTCTGGAACAGGTTAGACAGAATTTCGAGCTGGCGGCTCTCGGCAATGCCGGCCATTCCGCCCCCGGTGGGCCAGCTGATCACCGCCCCGGCCTGGCTTGGATCGCCGCGGTGATTGAGTACCACCGGCTGGATCGAGGGCGGCAAGGTTGCCACCCGCGCCGAAGCCAGCGGCGCGGTAAAAGGCTGGCGCGGGGCAAGCGCGCCGAAGCTGCGTTCAAGCGCGGCGACTGCCTGTTCGCGGGTAAAATCGCCGAACAGCTGGACCTCGATCGGACCCTGTTCAAGGATCGGTTGCCAGACCTGGCGGAACCCATCGGGGGTGGCGGCTTCAACCTCTTGCGGGGTTGGCGTGCGAAACCGCGCATCGCGCCCGCGCTGGAGGAATTCGAGATCGCGCTCGAGCACACCCTGGGGTGAGGCAGAGAAGCTCTCGTAACGCAGTCGCGCCGCGGCCTTGGCGCGCAGCACCGGCCCACTATCCCAGCGCGGCTGGGCAAACTTTTGCGCGAACAGATAGAGCTGGTCGGCCATGTCGCTTGACCGGGTATCGGCCGAGAACTGGAACGAGGCATCCTGGATCGCGAAATCGTAGCCCATTTTGCGGCCAGTGCTGATCCGATCGAGCTCTTCCTGGCCAAGCTGGCCCTGCCCGGAACCGACCAGCGCCATGTCGCCCAGCGCGATATAGGCCGCATCCCCACCTGTGAAAGCGCGGAAGCCGGCACCGAACCGAACCTTGACCGAGACCCGGCCCGGCTCATCTGTGGTGGGCCAAAGCAAGACCTTCACCCCATTCGCGAATTCCAGTTGCTCGATGCCGAGGATCCCGGTTTGGGTCTGACCAACAAGCTTGCCCGGGGCACCCAGCGCAGGCATTTCGGCGAAGGACACGGGCTTGCTGTCAGGGCGTGCCTTCGGATCAGCCACAGCCGGTTTGGCCAAGGCCGCAGCCAATGAAGCAGCCTCGGCCTCACCGGCCTTGGGTGTAACGTAAACGGCGCGGGTAACGGCCCCCTTGAACAGAAGGCGGGTATGATCCAGCACGGCCTCGGGCGTAAAAAGGCTGCGCGAGGTGTTGAAGATTTCCAGCACGGTTTCGGGCGAGGCAATTGTCTCACGAATGTCCAGAGCGGTGACCATGTCATCCGCCAGCTTGGCCCCAGCCAGCAAGCGGCGCTGCTCAACCGCGCTTTCGAACGCCACGTTGAATTCAGCCACTTCGCGCTCAATTTCGTCTTCGCTGGGTGGCGTCGCCAGGGCATCGGCAATCACGCCGCGGACTTCGGATAGCGACTTGGCCCAGTTCTCATCCAACGGGGTCACCGAAACAAACGTCGCATCCGCGGAGCGGCTCACTTTTTCTTGGTTAATCTGGGCAAACAGGAAGCTCCCGCCCGCGCGCGCGCGCGCCTCCAGCCGACGGTTGATGATCGCCTGGGCCAGCGAATCCAGCATGATCCCCTGATTGTAGGCAATCGTATCCTGCACCGGTCGCCACGGCCGCATAACCGCAAAGGTTACGCCGCGCGGCAGGTCCGGTTCCACCACCACGCGGGTCGGACCCACTGGATTATCCGGACTGCTTCCATTCGGAGCAACCGGATCGCCAAATGACGGTGCCATCGCCGACTTGCCGACGGTGGGCCAGTCGGCAAAGTGCCGGCGCACCATTGTCTCGATTTCAGTCGTCTCAACATCGCCAACCACAATGATCACCGCGTTTTCCGGGCGGTACCAGCGCTGGTGAAACGCACGAACTGAAGCCTGGTTTGCTGCCTGCAGGGTTTCAGTCGTGCCGATCACCGGGCGGATCGCCAGACGCTGTCCTGCAAACAAGGTCTGCTGGGTTGCCTCCGCAACTCGTTCTGTCAGGCCACCCCGCTCGCGCTTTTCAGCCAGGACAATCGGTACTTCGGTGCGGACGTTCGCTTCGGTCAACGCCGGGGCAATCATCATGCCGGACAGCAGCTTGAGCGATTCATCAAGCTTGTCCGGCGTCGCATTGGGCAGGTCTAGCTTGTAAGTCGTCGAGACTGGGCTGGTCTCAGCATTGGTGTCACTACCGAAGGTTGCGCCAAGACGCTGCCAGGTTGGAATTGCCGCCGCCTCATTCAGGTAACGTGACTGCCTGAAGACAAGATGCTCCAGCAAGTGGGCAAAGCCGCGCTCACCATCCTCTTCATGCAGCGAGCCGACATCCATCCGCACGCGGATCGCGACCTGCCCCGGCGGCACACCATTCTTGCGAACGGCATAGCGCACGCCGTTGGCCAATTCGCCGAACACCCATTCCTTGTCCTGCGGAACGTCGCTGCCGCGATAGAGCCAGGGGGCCGAGGTCGAATTGGCCGGCGCCGCGGTGGCCGCTGGCGTCTTGCGCGCCTTGGCGGCGACGCTGGTCTTGGCGGCGATCGGCTGGACGCCCAGCGCAAGCAGCGGAAGAACAAGGACGAGACGGCGCAGCGCGCTGAACGATGATCGCATGGTCTGGCTATAAGCCCCGCAAAGGTGAAGGGCCAGTGAATAGCCTGCGGTCTTCTTCGGTTCCTTCGGTTCCCCAAAAGCAAAAGGGGGCGGTTGCCCGCCCCCTTCGCGTTTTTTGCCGTGTGGCTCAGCTTACCACTTGAAGCGAAGCGACGCGCCATAGGTGCGCGGCTGGTTCGGATAAGCCGAAACCGAGCCCGACTGCGCCACCGAATCGAAGATCTGGATCAGGTAGCGGTTGTTGGTGAGGTTGCGGCCCCACAGGCTGAGTTCCACGCCATTGGTCATGGCATAGGTGATCGAAGCGTTGATTTCGCTCACTTCGCGGGTGAACGGGCGGGCCGCATCGAAAGCCGGCTGGTTCGAAATCACCTGGCCCAGCGCGTTGCGCTGGATGAAGGCCGGCAGGCCTTCGGTGATCTGGACTTCGGATTCCATGTGCCAGTCACCACGCAGGATCACGCGGTCACCATTCGCCAGTTCCTGGTTCCACTGCGCACCAACCGTGGTCGACAGTTCGGGGATACCGGCCGGGCGGGTGCCCGAAAGATCACCCACGGCAGAAGCGGTGAAGCTGTCATACTTGGGATCAAGATAGACCATCGCAACATTCAGGCTGAGCGCCTTGGTTGCCTTGATCGTACCATCGAATTCGATCCCGCTGGTCGACTGCTTGCCGGCGTTCGCCAGCGCAAAGCCGGTACCGGTGAAGACGTTCGACTGGAAGCCGGTGATGGTCTGGTTGAACAGCGTCAGGTTGGCGCTGGCCATGCCCCAGTTGGCCTTGATGCCCAGTTCGAACACCTTGGCGTTTTCCGGACCGGCATAGCGCGAACCCGTAGTCAGGTTGGGCAGAGCCAGGCCAGCGGTACGCAAGGCAGGCAGGTCGCTCGCCAGCGGGCGGCTGTCACGCGAAAGGTTGAACGAGCTCGCCTTGAAGCCGGTGGCATAGGACACATAGGTGTTGATCGTGTCGCTCAGTTCCCAGGCGAGACGCGCGGTCCAGGTCCACTTGCCGTCACGCGACTTGCCGTTTTCGACCGCGTTCGGGATGTTCAGGAACGGCGGCAGGAACTGCAGCGCGCGCAGGCCAAGCAGCGAATTGACCGCCGGGTTGGTTGCATTGGCATTGGCATAGGCCGTCGCGCCCGAGACAATGGCGCCATAGGCAGTCGGCTGTGCGGCGGCGAACGCCGCGATCTGGCTGGCGTTAGCCGTGCCGACGCCAAGCAGGCTGCCGACCTGGGTGGCGATCGCCGTGCTGCGGATCACAGCGCCACCAATCGTCACGAAGTCAAGCGCCGAGAAGGTATCGGTGCTGACCGTCGCGGTGGTCACGTCCTTGCGGTCCTTGGTGTAGTTACCACCAAGGGTCAGCGTCAGCTTGTCACCCAGCTTGACGTCAAGGTTGCCGAACAGTGACCAAGCCTGGTTGTCCATCTGGGTGTTGTCGAAGATGCCCTGGCCGGTCTTCTGGAAGGTCCCGACGGGAACGCCCAGGATCGCTGCTTCAACCTGCGAGATCGCACCGTTCGCAAGCAGGTTCGCATAGGGGCGGAACTGCGTGCCATAGGTCAGGGCGTTGTTGTACTTGACGTGTTCGTCAAAGTAGAACCCGCCGATCATCAGGTCGGCAACGTCCAGGAAGCTGGCGTTCAGGCGCAGTTCCTGGGTCAGGGTGTCGATGTTCACATCGCCACGGTTCTGGCCGATCAGATCGCCGCTGGTGAAATCGGAGTCCTGGTTGGTGAGGTTCGAGCTGGAGCGGTAGGCGCTGATCGAGGTCAGCTTGAGCGGGCCGACCTGGTAATCGACCTGGCCCGACAGGCCCCAGTTCTTGATCTTGTTGGTCGACGGGAAGTTCGAATAGGACACCCCGGCGAACGGCGTTGCGCTGTTGTTGACCTTGCCACCCAGTGCTTCGATCGCGCTGGTCGCGGCCGAGCGGCGCACATTGACAACGGCGCAGCACACTTCGTCGATCTTGTCGTAATCCGCGATCAGGCGCACCTTGAGCACGTCGCTCGGTTCGATCCGCAGCTGGCCGCGAACGAACCAGCGATCGCGTTCGTTGGCCGAGCCGTTATAGCCCAGGTCAGTGATGTAACCTTCACGCTTGTTGATCCCGCCGGCGATGCTGGCAGCAACCTTGTCGCTGATCGGACCGGTCACGTAGCCCTTCAGGACCACCGCGTCGTAATTGCCATAGGTCGCTTCGACGCTGCCCTTGAAATCAAACGACGGCTCGCGGGTGACCATCGAGATCACGCCGGCGCTGGCGTTCTTGCCAAACAGGGTCGACTGCGGGCCGCGCAGCACTTCAACGCGCTGGACGTCAGGCAGGTCACCGATCTGAGCCGCGGTGCGGCTGCGATAAACGCCATCGACAAACACGCCGACCGAGGGCTCGATGCCGGGGTTGTTGGCGCCATTGCCGAAACCGCGAATGATGAAGTTGGTGTTGGCGCTCGACTGCAGCTGCGATACGCGCAGGGCCGGAACGAGGGTCTGCAGATCCTTCAGGTCGCGGACCTGGGCGCGCTCGATCGTTTCGGCAGTGGTAACCGAAACGGCGACCGGCACGTCCTGCAGGGTCTGCTCACGCTTGGTCGCAGTAACAACGATTTCGTTGCCTTCGGCGACATCGGTTTCAGCTGCGGCGGGAGCCGGCTGGGCTTCCTCTACCTTGGCTTCCTGAGCGTAAGCGGTTGCGGGAAGGGCGACGGCGCCGAGCAAGGCGGCGCGGATGAGATGCTTTTTCATGGAGCGGCCCTCTAGCGCCTACGAAACAAAATACCAATACCGCACAAGATACCGATTCACTTGCCCGCAAGGTCCGCTTCGGCTAGGGGGCGCGCCAGCAAATGTTGCGGCGCAGCAAGATCGCCGCCCTCTCCTGAACCGAAGGCCTACCGAATGTCCGCCCCGCTGCCGTTGCGCAATATCGCCATCATCGCCCACGTCGACCACGGCAAGACCACGCTGGTTGACCAGCTGTTCCGCCAGTCCGGCACCTTCCGTGACAACCAGCGCGTGGAAGAACGCGCGATGGATTCCAACGACCTGGAAAAGGAACGCGGGATCACGATCCTGGCCAAATGCACCTCGGTCGAGTGGAATGGCACCCGCATCAACATCGTCGACACCCCCGGCCACGCCGACTTCGGCGGTGAGGTTGAGCGCATCCTCAGCATGGTCGACGGCGTGATCCTGCTCGTCGACAGCTCGGAAGGCGCGATGCCGCAGACCAAGTTCGTGACCGGCAAGGCGCTGGCCCTTGGCCTGCGCCCGATCGTGGTGGTCAACAAGGTCGACCGCCCGGACGAGCGGATCCAGGAAGTGCTGGACGAAGTGTTCGACCTGTTCGTCAGCCTCGATGCCAGCGATGAACAGTGCGACTTCCCGGTGCTCTATGCCTCAGGCCGCAATGGCTATGCCAATGAAGACCCGAACCTGCGCGAAGGTACCCTGACGCCGCTGTTCGAAAAGATCGTCAACCACGTCCCTGCCCCGGCGGCCGATGTTGACGGCCCGTTCAAGTTCCTGGTCACCCTGCTTGATCGCGACAACTTCCTGGGCCGCATCCTGACCGGCAAGGTCCAGTCGGGTACGGTCAAGGTCAATTCGCCGATCCACGCGCTAGATGCCGATGGCAACGTGATCGAAGCCGGCCGCGCCTCGAAGCTGATGGCCTTCCGCGGCCTGGAACGCGTTCCCGTGGACGAAGCCCGCGCTGGCGATATCATCTCGCTGGCTGGCCTGACCGAAGCAACTGTGGCCAACACGATTGCCGATCCGTCGGTAACCGAACCGCTTTACGCCCAGCCGATCGACCCGCCGACCTTGTCGATGCGCTTCGCCGTTAACGACAGCCCGATGGCCGGCCGTGAAGGCAGCAAGGTGACGAGCCGCATGATCCGCGACCGCCTGATGCGCGAAGCGGAAAGCAACGTTGCCATCCGCGTGACCGAATCTGCCGACAAGGACAGCTTCGATGTGGCCGGCCGCGGCGAACTGCAGCTGGGCGTGTTGATCGAAACGATGCGCCGCGAGGGCTTCGAGCTGGGCATCAGCCGCCCGCGCGTGCTGTTCCGCGAGGAAAACGGCCAGCGCACCGAGCCTTACGAAACCGTCGTGATCGACGTGGACGATGAGCACTCGGGCACGGTCATCGACAAGATGGCCCTGCGCAAGGCGGAAATGACCGACATGCGCCCCTCGGGCGGCGGCAAGACTCGCATCACCTTCTCGGCCCCTTCGCGCGGCCTGATCGGTTACCACGGTGAATTCCTGTCCGACACGCGCGGCACCGGGATCATGAACCGCCTGTTCGAAAAGTACGGTCCCTACAAGGGTGCGATCGAAGGCCGCCCCAATGGCGTGCTGATCTCGAACTGCGCGGGTGAGGCCGTGGGCTATGCGCTCAACAGCCTGGAAGACCGCGGCGTGCTGTTCGTACGTCCGCAGGACAAGATCTATGAGGGCATGATCATCGGCGAAAACGCCAAGCCCGAAGACCTTGAAGTCAATCCGATGAAGTCGAAGCAGCTGACCAACTTCCGCTCGACCGGCAAGGATGACGCAATCCGTCTCACCCCGCCGCGGATCATGACGCTCGAACAGGCGATTGCCTATATCGACGATGACGAAATGGTCGAAGTGACCCCGCAATCGGTCCGGCTGCGCAAGGCGATCCTCGATCCGCATGAGCGGAAGAAGGCGTCGCGCAAGAAGGAAATGGCATAACTATCATGGCACAATCAGGCTCGCTGCCTGGTGCAGCGTCAGCCGCGCCATTTGCCGCCCTTCCCGCCGCCCTTGCCACCGCGCTCACCGCGCGCGGCTATACTGCACTGACTGCCGTCCAGGCGGCGGTGATCGAACCCGAAGCCGAGGGCCGCGACCTGGTCGTCTCGGCCCGGACCGGTTCGGGCAAGACGGTTGCCTTTGGTCTTGCCATGGGCGCGCAATTGTTCGGCGATGGGCAGGCCCTGCCCAGGGCTGCGGCACCGCTGGGCCTGGTCGTAGCCCCTACCCGCGAACTGGCCTTGCAGGTCAGCCGCGAGCTGACCTGGCTCTTCGCGGGCACCGGCGCCACTGTTACCACCTGCGTCGGCGGGATGGATCCTTCGCGTGAACGTCGTGCGCTTTACCAAGGTGCCCATTTCGTGGTCGGCACACCGGGCCGCCTGCGCGATCACCTGGAACGCGGCGCACTTGACCTGTCGGCGCTCAACTTCGTCGTCCTCGACGAGGCTGACGAAATGCTCGACATGGGCTTCCGCGAAGATCTTGAGGAACTGCTTGACGCCACCCCGGCCAATCGCCGCACCTTGTTGTTCTCGGCCACCCTGCCCAAGCCGATCGTGGCGCTGGCCAAGCGCTATCAGCACGACGCGCTGCGGATCTCCACCGTGGGTGACGAGCAGGGCCACGGCGACATTGCCTATCAGGCGGTAACTGTTTCGCCCTCCGACATCGAAAACGCGGTGGTCAACCTGCTGCGCTTTCACGAGGCGGAAACGGCAATCCTGTTCTGCGCCACGCGCGACAATGTCCGCCACCTGCACGCCACGCTGGTTGAGCGCGGCTTTGCGGCGGTTGCCCTGTCGGGTGAGCACAGCCAGAATGAGCGCAACCATGCGCTGCAGGCCCTGCGTGACAAGCGCGCGCGCGTCTGCGTGGCGACCGACGTTGCCGCCCGCGGGATCGACATCGCTTCGCTCAGCCTGGTGATCCACGTCGAGATCCCGCGCGATGCCGAAGCGCTCCAGCACCGTTCGGGCCGGACCGGCCGTGCCGGCAAGAAGGGCACCGCCGTTCTGATCGTCCCCTACCCGCGCCGCCGCCGGGTTGAGATGATGCTGCGCGGCGCCCGGATCGACGCGCAATGGATGGATGTGCCCGGCCCCGAGGCGATCCGCGCCCAGGATCACGAACGCCTGATCGCCACGCTGACCGCGCCAATTGAACCGAGCGAGGCTGAAAGCGAACTGGCGGGCCGGCTGCTGGCGACGATGGGCCCGGAAGACCTGGCTCTGGCGCTGGTTCGCGCCCATGCCAGCCGCCTGCCCGAACCCGAAGAGCTGATCGACATGTCGGCGCGCACCAAGCCCGATGGGCAGGCGCGGCCGGTCCACCACCGCGAAGGCTTTGACGATACCGTCTGGTTCCGCATGGACATTGGCCGCCGCCACAACGCCGATCCGCGCTGGCTGCTGCCGCTGCTGTGCCGTCGCGGCCATGTGACCCGCAACGAGATCGGCGCGATCCGTATCGCCGCAAACGAAACTTTCTTCCAGATCCCGCGCGCCCTGGAAGCCAAGTTCCGCGCCGCGGTTGCCCGCACGGCCCAGCCGGGCAGCGAAGATGAGAGCGGGATCACGATCGACCTTTCCCCCGAAACCCCGCGTGACGCAGCCCGCGAAAACCGCCCACGCGGCGAAAATCGTGGCGGCCATCCGGGCAACCGCGGCAATGACCGCGGCCCCCGCCCCGGCGGCGGTCGTCCGCCGTTCAAGGGCAAGCCCAAGCCCCACCGCAAGGGCCCGCGTCAGGCTTGACCGCATGACTGTGGGCGGGAAGGTCGAGCGCGTTCCCGCCTGCACCAAATCTGCACACCATGCCCACGCCAGCGCCAGTACGCTCTGCGCTGCGCTGGGCTAGAAGCGATCCCGCAATCACGGGAGATTTTGCATGGGCGGCGTCCATCACCGCGGGTTCTGGATCAAACTGGTGCTGGCCGCCGCGCTGGTCGCGCTGGCCGACTGGGTGTTTTATCAAGGCGGGCACAGCCATGGCTGGCTGGGCCTTTTCGGTGCCGTCCTGGCGCTGGCCGCTGGGCTGGCAATGCCCGCCCTACGGCATGACCGGCGGGCGCTAGCGGCGCTGAGCCTCGCCGTGATGATGGCTGGAGCAATGGCCATCGATGCCACGATCCTGCCCTTCCTGCTGTTCTGGATCGCCCTGGGCCTCGCGATCCTGCTGCCAGGCACCGCCCGCTTCGATGATGGCTGGCGCTGGGCGCAGCGGTTGTTTGCGCATGGCTTCAAGGCGCTGTTCGGCCCGCTGATCGACCTGTTCAAGCTCGCCCGCGTCCATCGCCGCAAGCCCGCTGCGGTTCAGGGCCTGCGCCGCACCCTGCCCGCGCTGATCCTGCCGCTGGTGGGATCCGTGGTAATCCTGACGCTATTTGCTTCGGCCAACCCGGTGATCGAAAGCTTTTTCGCCAGCCTCTCGCTGACCCTGCCTGCTGACCTGGCCTTCGAACGGATCGCTTTCTGGGGCGTGGTTTCGGTGATCAGCTGGGGAGTGCTGCGGCCGCGCCGGACTATGCCGATGTTTGGCACGTTCGGCGGCTCGGGCGAGCTTCGCCTGCCGGGCGTCAGCCCGGTCTCGGTCCTGCTTAGCCTGGTGCTCTTCAATCTGCTGTTTGCGATGCAGAACGCCATGGACCTGGCCTGGCTATGGGGTCTGGTGCCGCTGCCGCAGGGGATGACCCTGGCCGACTATGCCCACCGCGGCGCCTATCCGCTGGTGCTTACGGCGCTACTGGCCGGACTGTTCGTGCTGGTAACGCTGCGCCCTGGGTCGCAGACCGCCGCCAGCCCGCTGGTCAGGCGGCTGGTCATGCTGTGGATCGGGCAGAATGTGGTGCTGGTCGCCTCTGCGATGCTGCGCCTATACGATTACATCGATGCCTATTCGCTGACCCGGCTGCGGATTGCGGCGCTGGCCTGGATGGTGCTGGTAGCGCTGGGCCTGGGGATTATCCTGTGGCGGTTGCTGAAGGAAAAGTCGGGCGCCTGGTTGATCAATGCCAATTGCGTTGCCGTGGCTGCACTGCTGCTGGGTTATGCCTTTGTCGATACCGGCGCGCTGGCCGCGCAGTGGAATGTGCGCCACGCCCGCGAGGTGGATGATACCGGCGCCGGGATCGACCTGTGCTATCTCGCCGAACTGGGCACGTCATCGCTGCTGCCGCTGATCGAATTGGAAGGCCGCCCGCTTGAGCCGGTGTTGTTGGCGCGGGTCAAGACACTGCGCCAGATGGTCCAATACCGGCAAGCCCAGCTGCTGCATGAAGGGGGCTGGACCCTGCTTGGCCAGCGCCGCCTGACGCGGGCCGAGGCTTTGGTCGGCCCGGTGCGCGACTATCCGGGGCAGCGCTTCGATTGTTCTGGCGTGCCCTATCAGGCCGCGCCGGCCCCAGCGGGCGAGCCCGGTTGACTGGCGGGCCGGAACCGGCACAAGGCAAGGCCATGAGCCGCCGCGTCCTGATTGTTGATGATGACCCGCATATCCGCGAGGTGCTGGTCTTCGCCTTCGACAAGGCGGGAATTGCCACGGCGGAAGCCGGCGACGGTGAGGATGCCCTGGCCATGATTGGCCGCGATCCGCCGGACCTGGTGGTGCTGGATATCAACATGCCGCGGATGGACGGGCTCGAAGTATGCCGCCGCCTGCGCGCCAGTTCGGACTTGCCGATCCTGTTCCTGTCCAGCCGCGATGATGAGCTGGACCGCGTGCTGGGGATCGAGCTGGGTGCCGACGACTATGTGATCAAACCCTTTTCCCCACGCGAAGTGGTTGCCCGCGCGCAGGCGATCCTGCGCCGTTCGGTGCGGCAGACCGCGCCTGCAGGCGAACCGCTTGGCCGCGGCGGGCTGGCGCTTGATCTTGATGGCTGGGCGGCCCGCTGGCAGGGCGGCGATGTGGCACTGACCGTTACCGAATTTACCCTGCTGCGGACCCTTGCCGCGGCGCCAACGCGCTTCTTTTCGCGCGATGAGCTGATTGACCGGCTGCACGGCCCAGGCTTTGCGATCACCGATCGGACAATCGACAGCCATGTCCGCAACCTGCGCCGCAAATTTGCCGAGGCCGGGTGTGACAGCCTGGTCGAAACGCGCGCAGGGGTGGGTTACCGGCTCGGCCCCTGTACCCCGGTATGATCGAAACCTTGCGCCGTCTTGCCTTGCGGCTCTGGCCGATACCGCGGCTGCGCTGGCTGCTGTTCGGAACGCTGCTGTTCGTGGCGGCACTGCCCGGCATCGCCGCGTTGGGTCTGCGGGTTTACGAGAACGCCCTGATCCGGCGGACCGAAGCCGAACTCACTGCGCAGAGCGCGGCCATTGCCGCCAGTGCGGCGCTGCTCTGGCCTGGGCCCACAGCGGTTGCTCCGATCGATGAACCGGACGATCCGCGTGAGAGTTTTGACGATGTGCCCACGGGTGTCGACCTGCGCTCATCGCCTGTCCTGCCGGAACGGCCCGCTGCCAGCACCAGTGCCACCCGCGTCGATCCGGTCGCGCAAATGGTCGCCGCGCGGATTGCCCCGGCCGTTGCCGAGACCAAGCGTGCCACGCTGGCCTCGATCCTGCTGCTCGATCACCACGGGCTGCTGCTTAATGGGCGCGAAAGGGGCTTGAGCCTTGCGCAAGTCCCAGAGGTGCGCAGCGCCCTGGCGGGCACCTCGCGCACCGTTCTGCGCCATAATGACGCCTATCTGCGCGATACGCCGCTTGACTGGATCAGCCGCGCCACCTCGATCCGGATGCATCAGGCCCGCCCGATCATGGTGCGCGGCAAGGTCGTGGGAGCCGTGCTGGTCTCGCGGTCCCCGCGCGCCCTGTTCCGCGGAATGTGGGAGGATCGCGGCAAGATCGCGCTCGGCGTGGCGGGGATCTTTTCGCTTTTGGTGGTGCTGACCGCGGTGCTCGCCCGCGCCATTGTTAGCCCGGTTGAGCGACTCAGCCAGGCAAGCCGGGCGCTGGCGCAGGGCCGCCACGCCGCTCCCCCCCGTCCGACGCTGGAAGTGCGCGAGATCGGCAGCCTTTACGATGATTTTGCGGCGATGTCGGCGGCGATTGCCCGGCGCTCGCGCTATCTGCGCGACTTTGCGGCTGCCTTGAGCCACGAGTTCAAGACCCCGCTTGCAGGCCTTTCGGGCGGGATCGAACTGCTCCAGGATCACGGCGCAAGCATGGCCGAGGATGAGCGCCAGCGGTTTCTGAGGAACATGGCTGCCGATGCCGGGCGGCTATCGCACCTTGTCAGCCGGCTAATGGAACTGGCCATGGCGGATATGGGGCGGGCCGATCCCACCGCGCGCGCTAATCTGGCGCCAATGCTGGCGGCACTATCCACGGTCCTGCGACACGATGACTTCGCCATTGTGGTGGATCTGCCCGCCGGCCTACCGCCCTTGGCTATCGAAACCGCCGCGCTGGAAGCGATCATCACTACCCTGGCCGAAAACGCCCGGCAGGCCGGAGCCAACCAGTTTGCGATTGGCGCGACCGTGACCGGTGGCGAAGTTCGCATCGCGTTGGCAGACAATGGCCTGGGCATCCCCGAGGCTGATCGCGAGCGGGTGTTTGATCCCTTTTTCACCAGCAAGCGCTCCGATGGCGGCAGCGGATTGGGCTTGCCGATCGCCCGGGCACTGGCGGAAAACAGCTTAGGGCGGCTTGAACTTGCACCCAGCGAGGTGGGGACAACCTTGGTCCTGACGCTTCCGCTCGCCCGCACCTGACTCGCACCTGGCGCAGCAATCGGCTAGGGCCTTTGCGATGGAGACCAGTGACCTGCGCATTGCCCTGTTTAGCGGCAATTACAATTATGTCCGCGATGGCGCGAACCAGGCGCTGAACCGGCTTGTTGGCTATCTGTTGCGCCAGGGCGCTGCGGTGCGGGTCTATGCGCCCGTAGTGCCTGAACCCGCCTTCCCACCGACTGGCGACCTTGTTGGCGTACCGTCGTTCGCCTTTCCCGGACGTGGCGAGTACCGCGTTCCAGTTTTTCTGAGCCCGCGGGTGCGCGCCGATCTCAAGGCCTTCAACCCTAATGTGGTGCAGATATCGTCGCCAGACTTCGTGGCACATCGCGCCGTAAGCTGGGCGCGCCAGCGGCACATTCCCGTTCTCGGGTCGGTCCACACCCGGTTCGAAACCTATTTTCGGTATTACAACCTGGCCTGGCTGGAACCGCTGGTCGAGGCTGGACTTCGGCGTCTCTATCGTCGCTGCGACGCGCTGGTCGCACCCTCTGAATCGATGGCCCAGGTCCTGCGCGACCAGCGGATGAACTATGATATCGATATCTGGTCGCGCGGGGTGGATCGCGAAATTTTCGATCCGTCGCATCGGTCGATGGAGTGGCGTCGCAGCCTGGGGATCGGCGATGACGAAGTGCTGGTTGGCTTCCACAGCCGGCTGGTGATGGAAAAGGGACTGGATGTCTTTTCCGATACGATCGACGAACTGCGCCGCAAGGGCATCAAGCACCGCACGCTGATCGTGGGCGATGGCCCGGCGCGGCCCTGGCTGGAGGCCCGTCTGCCGCAGGCAACCTTTGCCGGCTTCATGGCGGGCAAGGACCTGGGCAAGGCCGTAGCCAGCATGGATGTGCTGTTCTTCCCCTCCACCACGGAAACCTTCGGCAATGTCAGCCTGGAAGCGATGGCCAGCGGGTTGCCGGTGGTTGCGGCGGCGGCCACTGGCAGCCAGAATCTGGTCGCAAATGGGCGATCAGGGCAATTGATCCGCCCCGGCGCGGTTCATCAGTTCGCAGAGGCCCTGCAGGCCTATATCCAGGATCCGGCGCTGCGCCGCACCCATGGCGAAGCGGGCGAGCGGCGCAGCCGCGATTTCTCGTGGGATCAGATCAATCAGGTCGTTGCCGATACCTATATCCGGCTGATCCGCCAAAAGGCCGTGCTGAACAGTCGCTGAGCCTTACTTCAACAAGCCTTTGGCCTGCTGCTTGCGGGCCCACCACCACTGCACCGCAATCCCCGCCAGGATTACCAGCGGCATGATCTTGTTGGCCGTGGTGTCGAGCGCGGCAGGAAAAGTCAGCGTGGCCTGATAGGCGAAGCTGAGCGCAGCGGCGATCAGCGAAACCAGGAAGACCGCGGCTGCATGGCGAGAGCGAACCAGCAGCAGGATCGAGCCCAGAACCGAGGACCAGACCCCCAGCCCCCACAGGAAATGAGCCCAAATCGGCATGGCATCGAGCATGGCCAGCACCTGCCTTGCCGCATCTTCGCTGCCCATCGCGCCAGTCAGGTAATCCATGTTGCGCAGCTTCGACATGAGGTAATCGACCCCGCCAAAGCTGTTCCAAGCAAGGCTGACCAGCGCGGCGATCCAGTATCCTGCTCCCGGACGAGCCGCAGTATTTGCATCGTTCATGGCACTTCTCCCCATCCCATATGGGATAACGCGAGGGTACCACACATGGCAGGATCAGCAATATCCGGGGGATCGGGCAAGTTTAGGCGATTAACCTGCCCGGCAAACTGGCCTATGCAGGCCCGATGGCCGACCTGTTTGCCGAAGACCTGCCCGCCGCCCCGGAAGAACCAAGCGAAGACGCACCGCTGGCCGATCGGCTGCGCCCGCATAACCTTGGCGAAGTGATCGGGCAGGAGCACCTTACCGGACCGGAAGGCGCGATCGGGCGGATGGTTGCGGCGGGGCGCCTCTCCAGTATGATCCTGTGGGGACCGCCCGGCACCGGCAAGACCAGCACGGCCCGGTTGCTGGCCGACGCCGTGGGTATGCGCTTCGTTTCAGTCAGTGCGGTGTTCTCGGGTGTGGCTGACCTTAAAAAGGCCTTTGCCGAAGCAGAGACCGCGGCCAAAATGGGGCAGCGCACCCTCCTGTTCGTGGACGAAATCCATCGCTTCAACCGCGCGCAGCAGGATGGCTTCCTGCCCTTTGTTGAAAAGGGCACGGTCACGCTGGTTGGCGCGACGACCGAGAACCCCAGCTTCGCACTTAACGCCGCGCTGCTTAGCCGCGCGCAGGTGCTGATACTGCACCGGCTTGATGCTCGGGCCCTGGATGAATTGCTGACCCGCGCCGAAACCCTGGCTGGTCCCCTCCCCCTCACCCCCGATGCGCGCGAGGCGCTGGTGGCAAGCGCCGATGGCGATGGCCGGTTCCTGCTCAACCAGGCGGAAACGCTTTACAATGCCAAGATCCCTGAGCCGCTCGATCCGGCCGGCCTTGGGGCTTTCCTGCAGCGCCGCGTGGCGGTTTATGACAAGGATCGCGACGGGCACTACAATCTGATTTCCGCGCTGCATAAGGCGCTACGCGGCTCTGATCCGCAGGCGAGCCTCTATTACATGGCTCGGATGCTGACTGCGGGTGAAGAGCCGCTTTACGTGCTGCGGCGGCTGGTGCGCTTTGCCAGCGAAGACATCGGCCTGGCCGATCCGCAAGCGCTGACCCAATGCCTTGCCGCCAAGGATGCCTATCAGTTCCTAGGGAGCCCCGAAGGCGAATTGGCGATCGTGCAGGCTTGCCTCTACCTGGCCACGGCACCCAAATCGAACGCGGCCTATGTCGCGCAGAAGGAGGCCTGGAAAAGCGCGAAGGAAACCGGCTCGCTCTCTCCGCCCGCGCATATCCTCAATGCCCCGACCAAGCTGATGAAGGACATCGGCTATGGTCAAGGCTATGCCTATGACCACGAGGCCGAAGACGGCTTTTCCGGCGCGGATTACTGGCCCGAAGGGATGGGCGCGCAGGAATACTATCGTCCGGTCGAACGCGGGTTTGAGCGCGAAGTCCTCAAACGGCTTGATTACTGGGACAAGAAACGCCGCGAGCTGCGCGGGGAATGACAGCCCGCCGGTTTGAGACATTCGTTGCGATTGACTGGTCAGGCGCGGCCGGAGAGCGGCATCACGGGATCGCAATCGCCCTGTGCAGTTCGGGCCGTGCCGCGCCGCAACTGGTACGCCCCGGCCATCGCTGGTCGCGCCCCGAAGTGCTCGACTGGCTGCTCAGCGAACTGCCCGATAACACCATAGTCGGCTTCGATATGGGGATCAGCCTGGCCCATGCTGATGCAGGCAGCTTCTTCCCCGGCTGGGCCGAAAGTCCGGGCAGCGCCCGCGAACTCTGGGCGTTGATTGACCGCATCTGCGCCAATGATTTGCACCTTTCCGCCGGCAGCCTGGTCGATCACCCCGCAGCCTCGCGCCATTTTCGCCGCCACGGCGGCCGTGAGGGTGATCTGTTCGGCGGGGGACGCGGCCGCTTCCGCGTGACTGAGCGTGCACAGGAAGCAATGGGCTGCCGCCCCTATTCCAACTTCAACCTGGTCGGCGCCGCGCAGGTCGGCAAATCGAGTCTGACTGGCATGCGATTGCTGCACCGGCTCGGGGGCCGCCTGCCGGTCTGGCCGATCGATCCGCTGCCGCCCAATGGCTCGGTGGTGTGCGAGATCTACACCACGATTGCTGCCCGCGCCGCGGGCCGCCGCACTGGCGCATCCAAGATTCGTGACCATGCCGATCTCAATACCGCCCTAGGGGTGCTGGATTCGGCTCCGGCCATTGGCTCGGGTGCGATAACCGACCATGCCGCCGATGCCTTGATTACCGCCGCCTGGCTGCGCAATGCCGCGCATGACCCCGCTCTCTGGAGCCCTTGTGGACTTACACCTGCAATTGCCCAAACAGAGGGGTGGACCTTTGGCGCTGCCTGACGCTAAGGACACCAGCACAAAGACCACGTTGCCGGCTTAGCTCAGTTGGTAGAGCACCTGATTTGTAATCAGGGGGCCACGGGTTCGAATCCTGTAGCCGGCACCAGACCACAATCGCAGGGACGAGCACGCGATGCTTGCAGAAATGATCACGCGGCTGTTTGAGCGATCGCTTAATGATGCTGTGCATGCCGCCGCGCGCGAAGGGCAGTGGCTTCCGGCGCTGTGGGCCGAAGTTGAGGAAATGGGCCTGCCGCTGGCCCTGCTGACCGAGGATCAGGGCGGATTCGGCCTGTCCTTTGAAGAAGCCGGCGAAGCGCTCCGCCTGCTGGGCAGCCACGCTATGCCGCTCCCCGTGGCCGAAACGATGGCCGCCAACCAGCTACTTGCCGCTGCAGGCCTGCCGCTGGCCGCAGGTGCCGCGGGTCTTGCCCGCGCCGACGATCTGTCCGTCACCAATGGCCGCCTGACCGGCACTGTCGCCCGGGTCGCGTGGGGCGAGCACCTCGATTGCCTCGCGCTTGGGGTGGGCGAAAGGCTTTACCGGGTACCGCGCACTGGCTGGACCATTGCCGAGACTGGCACCTCCGCCAACTTCCACCCGCGCCCGACGCTGGCGATCGACTGGACGATCGATGCCGAAGCCGCGCTGCCCTGGTGCCCGTTGGCATCGGGTGCAACCGTGCGTGCATACCAGATTGCCGGGGCGCTTGAAGCCGCCCTCGAGATGACGCTGAACCACACCGCCACCCGTGTTCAATTCGGCAAGCCGCTGCAGAAGAACCAGGTAGTGCAGCATGAGCTGGCCAAGCTGGCGGGCGAGCTGGCCTGCGCCACCGCCGCGGCTGATCTGGCCGGGGAAGCCCTTGCCCGCCATGATCTGCTTGGCGTTGCCGCCGGCACGCTGCGCGCCCGCGAGGCGGCGACTGCGGGGGCCGCGATTGCCACCCAGATGCACGGCGCGATCGGCTTTACTCGCGAGCACCGCCTCCACCTTTACACCACTGCCCTGTGGGCCTGGCGCGACGAGTTCGGCGGCCAGGTATCCTGGGCAAAACTGCTGGGTTCCGCCGCGCTGGCGGCGGGCGGCCCGGGCTATTGGCCGATGGTGACTGCACTATGAGCGCAATTCCGTTTCCCGCCCCGCCGGCTGACACCGACGCGGTTATCGCGCTGCGTGCCGAGTTCCGCGCATTCCTTGACCAGCAGCTGAAGGATCGCACCCCGCGCCAGCGCAGTGATAACTGGTACGGCTATGATCGCGGCTTCAGCCGGGCAATGGGGCAGGCCGGCTACCTCGGCATGACCTGGCCAAAGCAATATGGCGGGCACGAACGCAGCGCCTTTGAACGCGCGGTGATCGTTGAGGAGTGCCTGGCCGCAGGCGCTCCCGTGGGCGCGCACTGGATTGCGGACCGCCAGTCGGGCCCGTCGATCCTCAAGTTCGGCACCGAAGCCCAGAAGCAGGCGTTCCTGCCGCGCATCGCGGCGGGCGAACTTTCCTTCGGGATCGGGATGAGCGAGCCGGATTCGGGTTCCGACCTTGCCGCCACCCGCACCAAGGCGGTGAAGGACGGCAATGTCTACCGCGTTACCGGGACCAAGGTCTGGACCAGCTTCGCGCATGAGGCGGACTATGTGATCCTGTTCTGCCGCACCAGCGGCACTCCGGCTGATCGCCATCTTGGCACCAGCCAGCTGCTGGTTGACCTGAAGAATACCCCCGGCCTGACGATCAAGCCGATCATCGACCTGGCAGGCCAGCACCACTTCAACGAAATGCATTTCGAGGACGCGATTGTCCCTGCCGACATGCTGCTGGGCGAAGAAGGCCAGGGCTGGGATCAGGTGATGAGCGAGCTGGCTTTTGAACGCTCTGGCCCCGAACGTTTCCTCTCGTCGATCGAACTGATGGTCCAGCTGATCGAAGTGCTCAAGGGCCGTGACAGCGATGCCGCGCAGATCACCGTCGGCCGCGTCACCGCGCGGCTCGCCGTGCTGCGCCGCCTGTCACGCTCGGTCGCGGGAATGCTGCAAGAGCATCAGAACGCCAACCTCCAGGCGGCCATCGTCAAGGATGTCGGCGCGCTGTTCGAACAAGCGCTGCCTGATGTGGCGCGCGAGCTGATTGACGCCGAACCCGATCCGCGCGCGGCCGGGGCCTATGCCTCGGTCCTCGCCAACATCGTCCACAATGCGCCAAGCTGGAGCTTGCGCGGCGGCACGCGGGAAATCCTGCGCGGGATCATCGCCCGCGGGCTTGGCACCCGCTGATCGTTCAGCCGCGCCCGCGGTAACCGGCAACACCCTGGTCCGGCACCCACAGGCCTTCGGGCGGGGTGCCGCTCTGCCAGAACACGTCAATCGGGATGCCGCCGCGCGGATACCAGTAGCCGCCGATCCGCAGCCAGCGGGGCTGCATCTCGTCAAACAGGCGCTGGCCGATGCCAACCGTTACGTCTTCGTGGAAGCCCGCGTGATTGCGGAAGCTGCCGAGGAACAGCTTCAGGCTCTTCGATTCAACGATCGTTTGCCCCGGCGCATAATCGATCACCAGGTGCGCGAAATCGGGCTGGCCGGTAACCGGGCAAAGCGAGGTGAATTCCGGCGCCGCAAAGCGCGCCAGATAAAGCGCACTCGGGCGCGGGTTGGGAACATAGTCCAGAACGGCTTCTTCCGGTGAAGCGGGAAGCGCGCTGGTCTGGCCAAGGTGCAGGGGCTGAAGTGTGTCCGACATGGCACAGGCCATGCCCCGAACGCGCTGCCGACACAAGCCACCGGTTGGAAGCGGCGGGTTCACACCCTATTCAGGGCAGCCCGTGCCTGCGGCGCGGACAAGCGAAGGAAGTGAACAGCGTGAAATCAGGTTTGGGGATCGTTCAGGCAGGTTTGGCTGTGGGGCTGGCATGTGCCGCAGTCCCGGGGCTGGCACAGGACGTGTTCAACCTGCCTCCCGGCTCGCCCAGCCCCACCGCGCGGCCTGCTGGTCCGGTTGACAGCGACGCCCCGGTTGTCCAGCCGCGTCCGACCCAATCGGCGGCGGCGCAGCCCAGCACCGCGCCAGCCACGCGGGCCGCATCTTCTGCCGCTCCACGCCAACCGGCCGTGCGCCAGACTGCTGCCGCCCGGCCTGCATCGACGGCCAGCACGAGTGCCCCTTCCGCCCCTCAGATCCGGCCGAGCGCAACCGCTCCTGCCGCACAAAGCGACTTGCCACCGGCCATTCCAACTGCCGCCCCTGCTGCAACGGCCAGCGCGCCAGCCGCCGAGCCTTCCGGTACATCGAACTGGGCCGCCTTTGCCACCGGCGCACTGGTTGGCGCGTTGGCGCTGCTCGCTCTGGTTGGCGGGCTGCTCTGGCGGCGGCGCCAGCCCGGCAGGAAGCCGGACGTAACGTTCGAAGCGCCCGTCGTGCCGGCGATGGAGCCCGAATGGCCGCCCGCAGCCACGCCCAAGGCCGCGCCCACTCCCACTCCCGCCCCTGCCCCGACTTCGCCAGCAGAATCGGTTGTGGCGGCCAAGCCTACGGGCCTGCACATCGCCCTTGAGGCCCGCCGTCTTGATGCTTCGCTGGTGGCGACTACCCTGGCTTATAACCTGACCCTGACCAACCATGGTACGACCACACTCAGCGCAATCGCGGTTGAGGGCGACATGGTTGCCGCGCACGCCTCGCTGCCGGTCGAAAAGCAGATCGCCAATACCGCGCAGCGGCTGGACCTGCGCCACGCCCTGCTGGAACTGGCCCCGGGCGAAACCGCCAATTTTTCGGGCGAAATGCGCCTGCCGCTTGCCGCGATCACGCCGATCCGCTCGGGCAACACCGCCTATTTCGTTCCGCTCGTGCGGCTCCGGACGGAAGCGGCACAGGCAGCGAGCGAACCGCTGGTCCTCGCCCAGACCTTCGTAATTGGCGAATTGCCCGAGCAGCCGGGCGGCGCGCTGCGCCCGTTCCGGCTTGACCTGGGACCGCGCACTTTCGGCAAGCTGGGGCAACGCGCGGTCGGCTGACCGAATTGCCATGGACGCGGGCTGCCTTGCGGGTTAAGCCTTCGTTCGCAAGTGCAGCGAAGAGGAGCGCGGCACTGGCCCGGACGCGACGTGTACAGCACGCACAGTCGGCAAGCGTGAGGAGGACGCAAGGTTTCATATGGATAGTCTTGTCACCACTGAATGGCTGGCCAACGAAATGGGCGCGAGCGATCTCAGGATCGTCGATGCCAGCTGGCACTTGCCCGCGGCAGGCCGGAACGGGCTGGAAGAATACCTTGCGGGTCACATCCCGGGCGCGGTCTTCATGGACCTGGCCGATCTGGTCGATACCGCTTCGCCGATCGATAACACCCTTCCCCCACCGGAAAAGTTTGCCAGCCGGATGCAATCGCTGGGGCTTGGCGATGGCAGCCGGATCGTGATTTACGATGACAGCGCGGTGAAGACCGCGGCGCGGGCCTGGTTCATGCTCAAGCTGTTCGGGGCGCACGATGTCGCCATCCTTGATGGCGGAATCGCCAAGTGGAAGGCCGAGGGCCGTCCACTCGCCGAAGGGCGGGAAACGCTGCGCCACCGCCATTTCACGGCCTGGCAGGAAGAGGGCAAGGTCCGCACAAAGGAGCAGATGCTGGCCAATGTCGGCAGTCTTGCCGAACAGGTGCTCGATGCCCGCGGTGCGGCGCGCTTTACCGGCGAGGAAGCCGATCCCCGGCCGAACATTGCCGCCGGCCATATCCCCGGCGCGCGGAACCTTCCCTATTCGGCGCTGTTCAATGCCGATGGCACCTACAAGGACAAGGCCGGGCTGGCAGAAGCCTTTGCGGCAGCTGGGATTGACCTAGGCCGGCCGGTTGTCACCACCTGCGGCAGCGGTGTTACGGCCTGTGTCCTCTTGTTTGCGATGCACTTGCTGGGCAAGGAAGACGGCAGGCTCTATGACGGAAGCTGGACCGAATGGGGAGCCGATCCGGAAACGCCGAAGGCGACCGGCGCGGCCTGAATAACGAGTACGAACGGACGGGGCTTGGCCAAGAAATCTCCTGACAATATCGCACCGGCCACCCGCCTTGTCGGAGCCGGGCGCAGCGCAGAATGGACCGGGACGCCCAGCCAGCCGGGATCGGTGGTGAGCCCGCCGGTCTGGCGCGCCTCAACGCACCTCTATCCCAATGCAGCAGCGGTCCATGCCGGCAAGCCCAACGAGGACGGCCATTTTTATTACGGACGGCGGGGATCTCCCACCCAATGGGCGCTGGCCGATGCCCTGACCGAACTGGAACCCGGCGCGGCAGGCACCGTGCTCTATCCCTCCGGCGTTGCGGCGATCGCCGGGGCGTTGCTGGCTGTCCTGCGGCCGGGCGACGTTCTGCTGATGACCGACAATGCCTATGAGCCGACCCGCCTCATGGCGCGCGGCCTGCTCAAAGACTTCGGGATCGAGACCCGCTGGTTCGATCCGCTCGATCCGCAAGCCCTCGCGGCGGCCGCCTGCGATCGAACCAAAGCCGTCCTGCTGGAAAGCCCCGGCAGCCTGACGCTGGAGGTACAGGACGTGCCGGCGCTGTCCGCCCTTGCGCACGCGCGCGGGATTGCGGTGGTGCTTGACAACACCTGGGCTGGGCCGCTTGCCTTCCCGGCGCTGGAGCGCGGCGCTGATATCGCGGTGATGAGCCTGACCAAGCATGTCGGTGGCCATTCCGACCTGATGATGGGAAGCGCCGCAGCGGGCGAGAAATTCTACGCCATGCTGCGCAAGACGGCCCAGGCGCTGGGCCAGGTTGTTTCGCCCGACGATGCGTCGCTGGCCCTGCGCGGACTGCGAACGATGAGTCTCCGGCTGGAGCGCGAGACCACCAGCGTCATGGCCCTGGCGCAGTGGCTCGATGCCCGCCCGGAAGTGGCGCGGGTGCTCTGCCCGATGCTGCCAGGATCGCCGGGCCATCATTTGTGGGCGCGCGATTTCAGCGGCGGCTGCGGGCTGTTCAGCCTGGTGTTCAAGGGCAAGGACGGCAAGGCGCGCGATGCCTTTATTGATGCGCTGACCCTGTTCGGGATCGGCTATTCGTGGGGCGGGTTCGAAAGCCTGGTCACGCCGATTGACCCGGCAGCGCTGCGCAGCGCCACGCAGTGGCCGCTGCCCGGCATGGACAGTGCCGACCGCTTTGGCGTGCGGCTGTCGATCGGGCTGGAGAGCCCGGCTGACCTGATCGCTGACCTGGAACGCGGCCTTGCCGCCTGGACCGCAGCATGAGCTGGCCCGAGTTCCTCGGTTGGCTTGATACCGTCGGTTTTGATATCGGCGGCTATCACCTTTCGCTGCTCGGCGGGTTCAAGGTCCTCACGGTTGTCATCGGCATCACGGTGATCGGCTGGACGCTCAGCCGGCTGGTCCGCCGCCTGTTCCGCCGCATGACCCGGCTCGATCTGGCACAGCAGGTGCTGGGAGAAAAGCTGGCGAATATTGCGCTGTGGACCGCGTTGGTGCTGTTCGGGGTCGATGTGCTTGGCATCAACCTGACTGCGCTGACGGTCTTTTCCGGCGCATTCGGCCTGGCCATCGGCTTTGGCCTGCAAAAGACGCTCGGCAACCTGATTTCGGGCATCATCCTGCTGATGGACCGTTCGATCGAGCCGGGTGACGTGATCGCCGTCGGCACCGGAGCGGACAAAACCGTGGGCAAGGTCAACCGGATCGGCATCCGCGCCGTCGCCGTGACCACCCGCGATCACATCAAGTACCTGATCCCGAACGAGGTGCTGATGACCTCGGCGGTCGAAAACTGGACCGCCAGCACCAAGGATGAGCGGCTGAAGGTCCCCGTCCGCCTGGCCTATGGCAATGACCTGGAGCTGGCGGAGCGGCTGATGCTGCAGGCGGTCGCGGGGGTTGAGCGCGTCCAGCCCGAGCCCAAACCGGCGGTCTGGCTGGTAAACTTTGCCGAAAAGGCCATCGAATTCGAGATCCAAGTTTCGATCAGCCAACCCGAAATCGGCACCGGCATGATCCGCTCGGCCATTCTGCGCAATGTCTGGCACCTGTTCCGGGATAACGGTGTCGCGCTGCCCGTTCCGCCGGAGCAGATGCAGCCGCAATAGCTATCCTTAGCCCCTGCAAAGGCATTCTGGCTGGCAGCGGCGCGCCCAAGCGCGCAGTTTGGCAGGATGAGCTATCCTTCTTCCCATGCCGGCAAGGTCTGGCTGGTTGGTGCCGGCCCCGGCGATCCTGACCTGCTGACGCTGCGCGCGGCGCGCCTGATCATGCGCGCGCGGTTGATTGTCCACGATGGCCTGGTCGATCCGGCGATCCTTGCCCTGGCCCGGCCTGAGGCCAAGCTGATCTCCGTTGCCAAGCGGCGCTCGCGCCACACCATGCCGCAGGAAGAGATCAACGCCCTGCTGGTGCGCGAAGCGCTGGCCGGCAGCCAAGTCGTCCGGCTCAAGGGCGGCGATCCGTTCATCTTTGGTCGCGGCGGCGAAGAGGCAGAGGCCTGCCATGCCGCCGGGGTGGCCGTGGAGGTCGTACCCGGGATCAGCGCGGCGATCGGCGCTGCCGCTGCTGCGCAAATGCCGCTGACGCATCGCCGCTCGGCTTCGATCGTCAGTTTCGTGGCCGGCCAGTGCAAGGGCCTGTCCGAACAGAACTGGGCCGGCCTGACCGGGCAGGGCCGCACGCTGGTGATCTATATGGGCCTGGCCACGGCCGAGGCGATTGCCGACAAGCTGATCGAGGACGGGCTCGCCCCGGATATGCCGGTGGCCGTGGTGGAAAACGCCACGCGGCCACAGATGCGCGTGCTGCGCGGCCCGCTGGCCGGCCTGCCCGACCTGGTCGCGCGCGAGAAGGTCAAGAGCCCGGCCATCATCATCATCGGCGAAGTGACCGCCGAACCTGAAATCGAACAATTGCGCGCGCTGGCGCTGGAGGCAGCAGAGTGAAGATCCTGACCGGCAATGACCTGAAGACCGGCGCCGTTACCTGGTGGGACGGCGTGCAGTGGTCGCTCCATGTCGAAGACGCAGTCGATGTTGGCGATCATGCCGATACGATCCTGGCCCGCGAACTGGCCGCGCGCCGCGTCAACGCCGCCTATGCGATCGACGCGGCCAAGGATGATGGCGGCGTTCGCCCCGCGCACATCAAGGAACGCATCCGCGCCCTTGGCCCCACCGTGCGCCCCGACCTGACTTTGAAGCCGGCCGATCCTGCCGCTAGCGATTGGGTGATCTGATGTACAAGTATGATACCTATGACCAGGCGATGGTCGATGCCCGCGTCGAGGAATTCCGCGACCAGGTCCGCCGCCGGCTGGAAGGCCACATCACCGAGGACCAGTTCAAGCCGCTGCGGCTGATGAACGGGCTCTACCTTCAGCTGCATGCCTATATGCTGCGGGTCGCCATTCCCTATGGCACGCTGTCGAGCGCGCAGATGCGGATGCTGGGCGATATCGCCGACAAGTATGACCGCGGCTATGGCCACTTCACCACGCGCCAGAACATCCAGTACAACTGGATCAAGTTGGAAGACGCGCCCGATATCCTGGCCGACCTGGCATCGGTTGAGATGCATGCGATCCAGACCAGCGGCAATTGCATCCGCAACACCACGTCGGACCAATACGCCGGCGCCGCGGCGGACGAAGTGGTCGATCCCCGCCCCTATGCCGAACTGATCCGCCAGTGGTCCACCTTCCACCCGGAATTCAGCTTCCTGCCGCGCAAGTTCAAGATGGCGGTGATCGCATCGGACATCGATCGCGCGGCGATGAAGCTGCACGACATCGGCATCCAGATCGTGAGGAACGATGCGGGCGAGATCGGCGCGGCCTTCTATGTCGGGGGTGGCATGGGCCGCACTCCGATGATCGCGCCTTGCATCAATCCCTTCGTGCCGATTGACCAGTTCATCACCTATTCCGAGGCCTGCCTGCGCGTTTACAACCGCCACGGCCGCCGCGACAACAAGTACAAAGCGCGTATCAAGATTCTGGTCCATGAGCTTGGAAAGGAAGAATATACCCGTCAGGTTGAGGCCGAATTTGCCCATCTCCTGAGCCAGAATATCGAGCCGCCGCTGGCCGAACTGGAGCGGATCAAGGCGATGTTCGCCGACCCACCGTTCGATGCCGGCGCACCCGACGAACTGGACCGCAGCGACCCCGATTTCGCGCTGTGGGTGGACAACAACTGCCTGGCGCACAAGCAGCCCGGCTATATCGCTGCGACGATCAGCCTGAAGCCGGTAGGCGGCATTCCGGGCGACGCCACGGGTGAGCAGATCCGCCTGATGGCCGACCTGGCCAAGCAGTATTCGTTTGACGAGCTGCGGGTGACCCATGCCCAGAACATCGTCCTGCCGCATGTGAAGAAGGCCGATCTCTATGCGCTGTGGCAAGTGCTGGAAGCCAATGGGCTGGGCACGGCAAACCTCGACCTGGTTGGCGATATCATCGCCTGCCCGGGGCTGGACTATTGCAGCCTGGCCAATGCCCGTTCGATCCCGGTCGCGCAAAAGATCAGCCAGCGGCTGGCCGGCAAGCAGCAGGAGATTGGTGAGCTGAAGCTGAAGATTTCCGGCTGCATCAACGCCTGCGGCCACCACCACGCCGGCCACATCGGCATCTTGGGCGTGGACCGCAAGGGGGTTGAGAATTACCAGCTCCTGCTCGGCGGCTGCGAGGGCGCAGATACCTCGCTTGGTACGATCACCGGCCCCGGCTTTGACGAGGACGGTATTGTTGAAGCGGTTCAGAAGGCGACCGAAGTTTACCTTGCAAACCGCTCTAATGATGAACGTTTCCTCGACACTTACCGCCGCATTGGCATGGCCCCGTTCAAGGAGGCGATTTATGGCTGAAGTCCAGTTCCGCTTCCGTAATGACGAGCCCGTGGCCGACCCTGGCGTGACTGTCGATGCCTTTGGCGAGCAGACCAACGCCGCCGCGGTCCGGCTTGAGCCCGGCGATGATGCACGGGACCTGATCCCGCACCTGGCCCGGCTGCAACTGATCGAGGTGAACTTCCCGGTGTTCGGCGATGGCCGTGGCTACTCGGCTGCGCGGATCCTGCGCGAAGCCGGCTATGCCGGCGAACTGCGCGCCGTGGGTGATGTGCTGGTGGATCAGCTGGCCTACCTGCGTCGCTGCGGCTTTGATTCCTTTGCGCCGGAAGTGCCGCTTGATCCGGTCGATGCCGAGAACGCCTTGGGCCGCTATGCCGAGGTTTACCAGCCGACCACCGACGGCCGTGCCGCGATCTGGTCAAAGCGGCATGGCTGAACCGGCACGGCGCCTTGACGTGCTCGACACTGGCCCGCGTTTCACCGCGGCCGATGTCGAGACGCTCAATGCGCGCTTTGCCGGTGCCCCCACCCTGGCCATCCTGCGTGCCGTCCTGCGCGAAGGTCTGGCCGGTGATATTGCCGCGGTATCCAGCTTCGGCGCGGAAAGCGCCGTGCTGCTCCACCTGATCGCCACGATCGACCGTTCGGTCCCGGTGCTGTTCCTGGATACGGGCAAGCACTTTCCTGAAACGCTGGCCTATCGTGACGAGATCATGCAGCGGCTGGGCATGACCAACCTGGTCAACCTGGCACCCCAGCCGCAGGCGCTTGCCGCGCGCGACGAAACCGGGCTGCGCTGGTCATATGATCCGGATGGCTGCTGCGATCTGCGCAAGGTCCAGCCGCTGGCCGCTGCGCTGATGCATTTCGATGCCAGCTTCACCGGCCGCAAGGGCTTCCAGAGCGCAACCCGCGCCGGCTTGCAGACGTTCGAGCTGGATCAGACCGACGCGCAGGGCCGGCTCAAGATCAATCCGCTTGTTACCTGGTCAAGCGATCAGATCCGCGCCTATTTCGCGGCAACCGGCCTGCCAGCCCATCCGTTGGTCGCGCAAGGCTATCCCTCGATTGGCTGCTCACCCTGCACCAGCAAGGTCGCGCCGGGCGAAGACCCGCGTTCGGGCCGCTGGAAGGGGTGGGACAAGACCGAATGCGGCATCCATGTCGATGGCGCCGCCAGCGATCTTCCTCCCGGATACGATCCGGCGTTCTAAATCACAGCCAGTTGCTGGCGCGGTACCATTCGGCGGTGGCTTTCAGCCCGTCGCGCGTGGGGATCAGCGGTTGCCACAGGCCCGCGGGCGGGCGCGAGCCGTGGGTGACGACCCAATCGGGGTGCGACATGTAGCCAACCCGATCGAGCGTGAGCTTGGCCTTGTGCTTGCGCACGAACCGGTCCGCCCGGGCAATCCGTTCAAGCGAGGCGCGGCTGAGGTGGATCACCCAGGGGCGCCGGCCCATGGCCCAGCCGATAGTGCGGGCCAGCTCAAAATGGCTCCAGCCCTGCTTGCGGCCATCATCGGGCTCATAGATCTGATGGGAAACTTCCTCGCTGGCTGGCAACAGCGCCAGCAGCAGCCGGGCCAGATCGTCGACATGAATCAGCGAACTGCGTCCGTCTTTGGGCGGCACGGGCAGCAGGCCCCAGCGGGCAAGGCGGAACATCTCGAAATATTCGGTGTCGCGCGGGCCATAGATGCCGGGCGGGCGGACGATGGTCCAGTCGATCCCGCTGGCGCGGACCAGCTTCTCGGCGCGGGCCTTGCTGGCGCCATAGGCCGACAGGTCCGGCTCGCGCGCGGATAGCGAGGACACGTGGACCAGCCGCGGTATGCCAGTGGCGCGAGCGGCCTCGATCACGTTCAAGGTGCCGGCAACATTGCCGCGCTCGAACCCTTCGGCATCCGGGGCATTGACCACCCCGGCGACATGGATGACCGCTTCGGCGCCCTTGCACAGGCGGCGGAGCGCGGCCTGGTCATCAAGGTCACCGCGAACCCATTCCACCCCGTCACGCGCGGGCTGATCGCGGCGGGTCAAGGCGCGCACCGCAATTCCCGCCCTGGCAGCGCAGTCAAGCAGGGCCTGGCCGACAAAGCCGGTTGCCCCGGTAACGGCAATCGTCACAGCACCACCATCTGATCGCGGTGGACGACCGCGGAACGCGGCGCATAGCCCAGCAGGGCAGCGTGTTCGGCCGAATTGCGGCCCATCAGCCGGGCGCATTCAGCGGCATCGTATTCGGCCAGGCCATTGGCGAGCGTTTCGCCCGCATCGTCGCGAATGGCCACGGCATCGCCGCGCTGGAATTCTCCTTCGACCCGGATCACCCCCGCCGCCAGCAGGCTGGAGCCCTTGGCCAGCGCCTGCGCCGCACCGGCATCGATCACCAGCGCACCCTTGAGCCGCAACCGTCCGCCCAGCCAGGCCTTGCGCCCGGCATCCTTGCGACGCGGCACGAACAATGTGCCAATCCCATCCGCTGTCGCGCGGGCGATCGGGGCATCATGCAGGCCGCTGGCAATCGCCAGCGCAATCCCGGCGCGTTCGGCAATTTCGGCAGCCTGAAGCTTTGAAGTCATGCCGCCCGAGCCCATGCCCGATGAGGAACCGCCCGTCGCCATGGCATGAACTTCGGCTGTGACGCCGCGCACTTCCGAAAGCAGACTTGCGCCGGGTTCGGCCGGATTGCGATCAAACAGGCCATCGACATCGGACAGCAGCAGCACGGCATTGGCCTGGGCCGCCTGGGCGACCCGCGCCGCCAGCCGGTCGTTATCGCCAAAGCGGATTTCCTGCGTGGCGACACTGTCATTTTCATTGATCACCGGCACGGCCCCGGCATCGAGCAGCCGGGTCAACGTGGCCGTGGCGTTAAGGTAGCGCCGCCGATCCTCAAGGTCTTCCAGCGTCAGCAGCAATTGCGCCGCCGTCAGGCCGTGCATACCGAGCAGTTCGGCCCAAAGGCTCGACAAGGCGATCTGACCGACCGCTGCCGCCGCCTGGGCATCGGCCAGGCTGCCCCGCCCGCCCTTCTCCAACCGCAAGGTTGCCGCGCCCAGGGCGATCGCGCCGGATGACACCACGATCACTTCCTGTCCGCGCGCCCGGGCCGCGGCGATCTCTTCCACCAATCCGACCAGCCAGGACCGGCGCACGCCGTCCTTGCCGACCAGCAAGGACGAGCCGACCTTTATCACCAGGCGGCGACAAAGCGTGGCATCGGCCAGATCGGACAGGCAGGTAATCTTCATGCCTTGCCGATTAAGGGAATCAGCGCGGGATGCAACGGTTAGAGCGGTGACCAGGGCTTGTCCTCGCCCTCTTCCCGCTCGCCATCCGGGCGTTCGGTCACGGTGGCGGCAGGCAGATATTCGACCACTGCATCAAGCAGGGCGTCCATGCCTTTGCCCGTCGCGCCAGAGATCGGATAGATCTTCTTTGCGCCAGCCCCCTTCAGTTCCTTAATGAACATCTTGACCAGCTCGGCATCGACCGTGTCCACCTTGTTCAAGGCAATCAGGCGCGGCTTTTCATCCAGCCCGTTGCCATAGGCGGCCAGTTCGTCCTCGATGATCTCAAGCGCCTCAGCCGGATCGGTCCCGTTGATATCGATCAGATGAACCAACACTCGGCAGCGCTCGATATGGCCGAGGAAACGGTCACCAATGCCGGCGCCTTCAGCCGCCCCGGCAATCAGCCCGGGAATGTCGGCCAGCACGAATTCACGATCCCGGTGACGGACCACGCCAAGCTGCGGCTTCAGCGTGGTAAAGGCATAATCGCCAACCTTGGCCTTGGTGTTGGTGATCTTGTTGATGAAGGTGCTCTTGCCCGCATTGGGCAGGCCGACCAGGCCGACATCGGCCAGCAGCTTCAGCCGCAGCCAGACGTACATTTCCTCACCCATCTCACCCGGCTGATGCTGGCGGGGGGCGCGGTTGGTGCTGGTCTTGTAACTGGCATTGCCGCGCCCACCGAGCCCGCCCTCAAGGAAGGTGACACGCTGGCCGGCCTCGGTCAGGTCAAGCAAAACCGTTTCGCGGTCTTCGTCTGAGATGATCTGCGTGCCGACCGGGACCTTGATGACCAGGTCCTTGCCAGCCGCGCCGTTGCGATCCTTGCCCGATCCATGGACGCCGCGGGGCGCTTTGAAATGCTGGGCATAGCGGAAATCGATCAGGGTGTTGAGGCCGGCGACGGCTTCAAAGATGATGTCCCCGCCCTTGCCGCCATTGCCGCCATCGGGTCCGCCATATTCGACATACTTCTCACGCCGAAAGCTTACCGCGCCGGGGCCGCCCTGCCCCGAGCGAATGTAGATCTTGGCCTGGTCGAGAAAATGCATGGGAAGGGTTCTAACGGGTTTGGAGGAAAATGTCGCGCGAGGGCTTCGACAAGCTCAGCCAGAGCGGAGTTTGAGCTTGCCGCACGTTATCGGGTTGGGATTTGGCCTGGGCCGGAGCGAGAATGGCGGGGTTCGAGAACCGGAGCGGAGCGACCTGCTGGTCGTGAGCACCGGAAGCGCAGAACACCGCCGTTCGCAGCCCGGCCTGGGGCAAATCACAGCCCAATAACACTGGTGGAGCCGAGGGGGATCGAACCCCTGACCTCGTCATTGCGAACGACGCGCTCTCCCATCTGAGCTACGGCCCCGTTCCAGTGCGAGCAGGCGGCAAGCCGCCCGTTGCGAGGCGATCCCTTAGCGAATGCCCCACGGCCATGGAAGAGCAAAGTTAGGGCGTAAGCGGGCGGCTCTCCGCCGCCGGAGCTTCGGCAATCGCGAGCGGGCTGGTTACCGGGACCAGGATGTTCGTACCCGGCGTGTACCCCGCCCACTTGGCCTCCCAGGCAGCCAGCTCGGTCTTGTATTGATCGTAACGCCTGTAAAAATCGTCAAACACAATTTCCAGGTTGGGCAGGTTCGTTGCAGCGAAACGGTCGAGCTGGCCCGGCTTGACGAGCTTGGCATCGTTACTGACCGCCAGGGCCGCATCGCAAAAGGCTGATAGCGTCGGCGGCATGGCGAAGCGGTTGTAAACCTCGGTCATGTACTTCTCGCGGGCCTTGATGAACCCTGCCCCATACTTGCCGCGCCATTCGTTATCGACCTTAAGATTGGCCGCGCGCAGCGCCTTTGCATGGGTGCGCAGGAAGGCCCGGTAGTTCACCACGATCTTTGCATGCCGCGGCTCAAGGCAATTGAGCGCCGCCACATTATAGCCCGAACGCAGGTTCCAGGTCATCTGCGCTGACGAGATGTTGCGGTTGACACTAACCCGCAGCCCATCGGCCCCGACCGGCGGCGTGGCGAAATTGGGTGAGGCATTATTGGGCGGGCTTGGCTTCCAGGGCACAAAGACCCAAGTCTGCGCCGGCGGCGGTGGCGGCGGTGGGGGAGCCTTTTTCTTCTTGGCATCGGCTGTGGTGGCGACCAACAGCAATGACAGCGCGCCCGCTACAAGGGCAGTGTTAAAAAGCCCGCTAATCTTCTGCACAGTCATCTCCCTGAACCACTTCCATGAGCGTGGACAGACTACCCGCTGCGACCTTGCGCGAAGCTGAAGCGGCTTCTTAACTTCAGACTTTTCTAAAGAAAATGCCCGGCGCGCCGAAAAGCGCGCCGGGCACGATCAAAGCCCGATAATACGGGCCGCGAGGTTACTCGCGGTTACCGAGGAAGCTCAGCAGGAACTGGAACATGTTGATGAAGTCCAGGTAAAGCGTCAGCGCGCCCAGCACCACCGCCTTGCCGGCGAACTCCGTGCCCTGCAGCATGGCGTATTCCTGCTTCAGCCGCTGCGTATCCCAGGCGGTAAGGCCTGCGAAGATCACCACGCCAAGGATCGAAATCGCCAGCTGGAGCGCGGTCGACTGCATGAAGATGTTGATCACCATCGCGATCAGGATGCCGATCAGGCCCATCACCATGAACGAACCCATGCCCGACAGGCTCTTCTTGGTGGTGTAGCCATAGAGGCTCAGGCCCGCGAAGGCACCGGCGGTCGCGAAGAAGGTGCTGGCGATCGAACTGGCGGTAAAGACCAGGAAGATCGACGACAGCGACAGACCCATGACCGCACAGAAGCCCCAGAACAGCGCTTGCAGCGTGCTGGTAGCCATGCGGTTGGCACCCAGGCTCATCCCGAAGACAAAGCCCAGCGGAGCCAACATGATCACCCACTTCAGCGGGGTAGCCAGGACCTGAGCGGCCAGACCCGAGCTGGCGAACAGCAGCGCGACAATGCCTGAAAGCAGCACGCCCGAGGCCATGTAGTTATAGATGGCGAGCATGTGCTTGCGCAGACCCGCGTCATAGGTCGTGCCAGTGCCAAGCACTTCGCCATTGAGGCTGGGGGACGCACCGAAGCCCGTCTTGGTGGGCTGGGGATCGTTCCAATTAGCCATGATGACTTAAACTCCATATTGCAGGCAGCCCGATAGCTGCCCGATGCGTGGAATATCGGTAAGATCGGCCTCGCTTTCAAGCGAAATCGGAACGAATTAGTCCTGATTAGGCATCTTTTGGCGCAGCGGCAAAAGCGGCCAGCTCTATCCCGCGGTCCCGCGCCGCGCGCAAGGTTGCGCTCGCCAGCCGTTCAAGCGCCTGATCGGCGTCCAGAACCTTGAGCCCGGCTTCGGTTGTCCCGCCCGGGCTGGCGACCATCCGGGCCAGCTCGGCCGGCGAATGAGCCGATTGCCGGGCCAGCTCGGCTGCGCCCTCCACCATGGCCAGCGCCAGCCGTTCGGCCTGTTCGGGCGTGAAGCCCAAGGCCGCCCCACCCGCCGCCAAGGCATCAATGAACCGGTAGACAAAGGCCGGCCCCGAACCGACCAGGGCCGTTGCCAGATCGAATTGCGCCTCATCGATCCATTCCGGCGCACCAAGCGGCGCCAGCAGCATCGAGACTTCGTCCTGCAACGCTTGGTCAACCTCGCGGCCGGCCAGCGCCATCGGCGACTTGCCAAGCGCGGCGGCCAGGTTCGGCATGATCCGCACCCAGCCACGGGCCTGAGGAAGCGCTTTGGCAAGGCTGGCAAGTTCGATCCCGGCCAGCATAGACAGCACCAGCACAGACCGGTCGATGCGCGGCGCGAGGACGGCCGCGACCTCGGCAAAACCCTGCGGCTTTACCCCCAGCAAGACCCCGTCGAAATTGCCCTGCGGCAGTTCGCGAAGCAAGGTCACTCCTGTTGGCACCTCTGCCAGCAAGGGATCGACAACGGTGAAGCGTGCCGGATCTGATCCGGCAGCCAGCCAGCCGCGCAGCATGGCCCCGCCCATGTTGCCGCATCCAACGATCAGGATCGAATCAAGCTTGCCCATCGGCAAGCTCTTACGCTTCCCCGGCAGCATCGACCAGCGAAGCAGCCAGCGCCTCAGCCGGGGTCTTGTCACCCCATAGGATGAACTGGAAAGCCGGATAGAACCGGTCGCACTCCTCGATCGCAGCTTCTACCGCGACTTGTGCCTGAGCAAGGCTCAGCAGCCCCTCATCGCCAAGCAACAGGCCATGACGATAGAGCAGCACGCCACCATTCGACCAAATATCGAAGTGGCCAACCCATAGCTGTTCGTTGACAAGGGACAGCAGTTCATAAACCCCGGTGCGCTTGTCATCGGGTATCCGGATATCGGGCAGGCACAGCAGCTGGAGGACATGGTCTTCCCGCCGCCAGATGCCCCGCACCGTATAATTGGCCCAGCTGCCCTTGATCTCTCCCGAGATCTCGTCCTCGCCCACGAACTCGCAGGGCCAGCCGCGCGCTTCGAAAAGCGACGCAAGCATGTCGACCGGAGCCGCATCCTCGTCGCGCTGATAATCGCGGTTGCCCTGTATCATGGACGCTGGATGCGTTGGGAACGGGTGCGGGGACAATGCGCAGCCTATTCGCAACTGCGCAAAACTATACAACCCTGTTCACAAGGTGTGGAAAAGACCTGCTCGCGTTACTTCGTAGCGGGCAACGGGTCGACCACCTGGCCAGCTGGACTGGTCCACACGAAGGCATCGGAAATCCCTGCCTTCTTGAGTTGGGCAAGCAGCCCGGTGGCGGCCTTTTCGTTTGGAAACGGCCCCGTCAGCAGGCGGGTTGCCGCCCCCCAGGCGCTGGTGAAACCCTTGCGTCCCTTGAACAATTCTGGATCCTTGCGGCCAAGTCGGCGGAAATCACCGGTCAGTCCGGCCTTGTCGCGGCTGGCGGCTAGCTGGATCCAGATCCTGCTCGGCTGGCTGGCCGCGGGGCTCTTCGCCGGTTCCTTGGGCTTACCGGTTTTGGGATCGATCTTGGCGTCGACCTTGGCTGCATCGTCGGCCTTGGGCCGGGTAGGTGCAAGGCGCCGCAAATCGACAGCACCGGCGGTTGGCTCAATTTCGCGGCTGGGCGGCGCGAGATCAGCGAAGACATCTGCCAGATTGCGCGGCTTCTTCGGCGCGGGCGCGGGCGCCGGAGCAGGAGCAGGAGCAGGAGCAGGAGCCGGAGCCGGAGCAGGAATTACCGTGACTGTCGGCTTTGATGTCGATGCCGAGGTCGCGGTCGGCGCGGGTTCAGCAACAGCAGCCCCGCCCCTTTGCGCGAGGTTAGGCACGGGCGCCGGCGACGCAGGCTTATCATCGGCGCTGTCCAGAACAGCGAAGCCCGGGCCTGCCGGTGCAGGCGCGCTTGCCGCAGCAAGTACCGGCGCAGGCTCTGCCGAAGCTGGAGTTGAAGCCGGGGCCGGCGCGGGCGCGGGCGTGGGCGCGACAGCAGGTGCCACGCGCGCCGGCTGGGGTTCGGGTGGCGTGGGCCGAACATCGACCCGCCCCGCCGCCCCCTTGGCGGTTTCAGGCAGCACATCCGGCGGAATCATGCGACTACGCGCGCGGCTGGAGCGATCACTGCGCGAGGCCGCTGTTGCCGCACTCACAGGCTTTTCGGCCGCGGCAAGCGCTGCCTTTGGCCGGACAAAGGCAGCGATGCGAGGATCGTCTCGCCCAATCTCTGCAGCCCGCGGGAAGTGCCCAAGGTTGGCAGCCGCAGCCTGCTGCGCCCGGGTCAATCGCGGCATATAACGCAAATAGGCAACCATCCCGCCGGCAGCCGCCTCGGGCAAGTTGGCTCGGGTGATTGCCTCAGCCTCGGGAGCGAGACCAAGGATCGCAAAAGCAAGTGCGCGTGTCCGCCAAGCCGCCCTGTCCTGCTTCTGGAGCAACGGACTGAGCGTTACTTCCATGCCCTTTCGGTCACCCGAAATAGCTTGGCTGAGAGCCAGTCGGCGCAGGGTTTCATCATCCGGGCTGGCGGCCAGGGCCTGGCGATAATACCGCTGTGCCAGCTCGTTATCGCCAACCAGGTCATATGCCAGGCCGCGGTCCGACAGCAACCGTGGCTCGATCGGGCCAATCCGCTCCGCCTCTGCATAAAGCGGAATTGCTGAATAGGGGTCCTCGCCGAGGACCATGGCACCGGCCAGCCCCGCCTTGATGTTGGCATTAGCCGGCTGGAGCTGGTCGGCGCGGCGAAAGAAGCCGATGGCCGCTTCGGCATCGCCAATCGCGGCCGAAGCCTGCCCCGCTTCAACCAGCGCTGCCACGTCGCGCGGGCTCCGGGCCAACTTCCCCAACGCTGAATTGAGTTGCATGCCCGGTCCACCAGGCAGGGGTTGAACCACAGGCTGGCTGACCGTGTCGATCTCATCATCGTCGGCCTGCGCCGATAGTGGCGCCAGACCGATGGCAAACGAAGTCCCGGCTAAAAGCGCGAAACGGACCAGTCTGGCCGGGATAGTGGCGGACATCGGGACCCTGATGCAAGAGTGACCGCCTGAAGCGGCAGCCCACAGCGAATAGTCCAAAATTGCCACCGGCGGAACGGCTTTGCGCCGAACCGCCGGGTACAATTCATATTACTGGTTGTTCTGACGGCCCAGGAAGCGAGGGATGCTGATCGACGGACCGTCGCCATCGTCCCCTTCATCATCCTCATTCTCGTCCTTCGAACGTCCGCCACGTGAAAGGTTGGCCATGCGTTCAAACAAGGTCGCCCCGCCCGAAGACACCCGCGGAGCCTTGGCCACAGGTGCGGCCGGAGCCTCTTCACCCAGCGCAACAGCTTCGCCGCTATCGCTCGAAACAAGACCGCGGCGACGCTCTGGCATTCCGCCAGCAACTGGCTGGTCTTCTTCAACCAAGCGCGAGGCATCGAGGAGAAGCTCATCGGCTATCGGCGCTTCGGTTTCCGCTGCCGGCTCATCGGCCTCGAACTCTAGCTCCAAAGGCTCAACCGGAGCTTCCGCCTGCGGCTCTTCCGCAGCCGGGGTCGCTTCCCAAGCGGCTTCACCTGAAGTGAACGCAACCGGGGGCTCCTCAGCCGCAGGAGCCGGTTCCGGAGCAGCCTCTGCTACCGGTTCGGCCACGCGCTCAGGCTCAGTCTGGGTGCGCTCGAACAGCGGCTGGATCGGCTGGGGCTCAGCCTGCGGCCGAACCGGGCCGCGCGCGGCGGTCAGGTTGAACGGACGGCTGGCTTCTTCGGCCTGGGCTGCGCTCTGTTCGATACCCGTGGCAACGACCGAGACACGGATCTTGCCCTGAAGGTCAGGATTGAAGGCCGAGCCCCAGATGATGTTGGCGTTCGGATCGACCAGCTCGCGAATGTGGTTCGCGGCCTCATCGACCTCAAGCAGCTTCATATCTTCGCCGCCGATGATCGAGATGATCACGCCCTTGGCACCCTGCATCGACACGCCATCGAGCAGCGGGTTGGCAATGGCCTTTTCGGCCGCCTCGAGCGCGCGGTTTTCACCGTGGCCCTCGCCAGTGCCCATCATCGCCTTGCCCATTTCGGCCATGACCGAGCGAACGTCAGCAAAGTCGAGGTTGATCAGGCCCGGCATGACCATCAGGTCGGTGATCGAGCGGACACCCTGCTGCAGCACTTCGTCTGCGAGGTGGAAGGCTTCCTTGAAGGTCGTTTCCGCCTTCGCCACCAGGAACAGGTTCTGGTTGGGAATGACGATCAGCGTGTCGACGTGCTTCTGAAGCTCTTCGATCCCGGCTTCGGCCGAGCGCATGCGGCGGGTGCCTTCGAACAGGAACGGCTTGGTGACCACGCCTACGGTCAGCACGCCCTTTTCACGGGCAGCCTTGGCAACGACCGGAGCCGCACCAGTGCCGGTGCCGCCGCCCATACCGGCAGCGATGAAGCACATGTGCGCGCCATCGAGGGCACGATCAATCTCAGCCAAGGTTTCTTCAGCCGCAGCCTTGCCCACTTCGGGGCGCGAACCGGCACCCAGCCCCTGGGTGATGTCCGGGCCAAGCTGGATCCGATGCTCGGCAATTGAGTTATTCAGCGCCTGCGCATCGGTGTTGGCAACAATAAAATCAACGCCTTCGATGCCAGCGGTGATCATGTTGGCGATGGCGTTTCCGCCCGCACCGCCCACCCCGATCACGGTGATACGGGGACGCAGCTCTTCAACAGCTGGCGGTCCGATATTGATGCTCATGGCGCTCTCCTGTCCGGCAAGCGGATACAATTCCCACAACTGACGTGGTTACTGCACCGCAAGATTCAAAGTTTCCAACCCGCAATGCCACGTTGTCCACAGTCGGCCCGAGGTTTCAGGCCGCTGGCGTGGAATTCAGAAATATTCCCGCAGCGCGCGATAGACCCGGCCGACGATCCCAAGCTTGTCGAACCTGGTAATGTCCTGCTTGGCACGGCCAACCTTGCGGATGTCGAGGGGGTCGGCTGCAGCGTAGAGTACAAGACCCGTCAACGTGGAAAAACCTGGCGTACCATGGGCTTCGGGCAACCCCTTGATGTGCAGGGGGCGACCGATGCGAACCGGCTTGCCCAAAGCAGACTGCGCATAGTCAGCAAGGCCCGCCAGCTCTGCTCCGCCACCAGTCAGCACAATCTGCTGCCCGCGCTGGCCGGTAAAGCCAAGCGACTTCAGGGCCCGCGAAACCTCATCCATAAGCCGCGCCATCTGTTCCGTGATGACCGAGATCAGCTCGGCCCGCGGGATCCGGTTCTTGTCGTCGGCATGGCGCGCAATCGGCCCGGTCATTTCATCGCCCGGAGCATTCACCGGGATCATCTCACGGTGGTCCGAGGGGCTGGCGATGGCCGAGCCGTGGACGCATTTCAGTCGTTCGGCCTGGAACCGGCGGATCCCGAAGGCCGAAGCAATCGCATCGGTAACGTCACCCGAGCCCATCGGGATTGTTACGAGCCCAAGTAACATCCCGGCGGCATAAACCGAGACATTGGTTACCTCCGCACCAAATTCAACCAGGGCAACCCCAAGGTCGCGCTCTTCCGGGCTGAGGCAGGCATAGCCTGCGGCGATCGGCGAACCGACAACGGCCTCAACCTGCAAGTGCGCATTCTGCACGGCCTCGGTAATGTTGCGGATCGGCGCACCGTCCGCCAGCATCACATGGATATCAACGCCAAGCCGTTCGGCATGCAGACCTTTGGGATCGGACACGCCATCGGCACCATCAAGCGTGTAATGGGCAGGCTGAGCGTGGAGCACCATGCGCCCATCGGGCTGGATAACACCCTGTGCGGCCACCAGCAGATGCTCGATATCGTCTTCTTCGATGCGACGACCGCCGATGTCGATTTCAACCTGGGCCACCTGGCTCGCCAGCCCAGCTCCGGAAGAGCCAATCCAGACCGAGCTGACCGCTGTATTGGCCAACTTTTCGGCCCGCTCCACCGCGTCGCGCACGGCATAGGTAGCGGCCTGCATATCTGTAACATAGCCGCGCTTGATACCCTGGGCTGCGCGGTGTCCCGATCCCAAGACCACCATTTCGCCAGTCTCCGTCAGCCCGGCGACCATCGCCGAGATGCGGAACGAGCCGATATTCACCGCGCCAAAGGTTCGGACTATGCGGGCCGTAGCCATTAGCCCTTAGCTCCCTTCGCGGCGGCGGGCTTAGCACCACCCTTTGACTTGGATTCGGTCTTGGGCTCGGACTTGGTCTTGGGTTGGAGTTTGGGCTTGGCCTCAGCCTTCGGCTTAGTCTCCGCTTTGGACTTGGCCTCAGCCTTCGGCTTGGTTTCCGTTTTGGGCTTGGCTTCGGATTTAGGCTTGGCTTCTGACTTGGCCTTCGGCTTGGTTTCAGCCTGTGCCTTCGGCTCTACCTTTGCAGGTCCGACAACGTCATCAGGCTGATCGGCAGCGGCAATGGCCACGGGCTGGGGCGCCTGCTGCTCTACAGGATCGGTCCGGCCTGGGACGCGCAGATAGATCCGATCACCGGCCCGCATGTCGAATGCGGCAGCCTTGCCTCCGAGCAGACGGTTAACGCCATCGAGCCGAGCAAAGGTCATGAGCGCTTTTGCGGAACTTTCAGCACCTTCAGGTAGGGCCAGCACCTGACCGGTTTTGAAGGTGAAGTTCCATCGGCGGTTGCCAACCCATTCTGCCTCGCGCAGCTGCGGCTTAAGCGCAGGCGCCGCAGAGAGGAGGTTCTGAAGCGCAACAACCTGCTGACCGGCGCCAAGGCCCGAAACGACCAATTTGCCCTGGGCGCGGGCTGGTCCGACCACTTCGAGTTCGTGACCGGTTGCATCAATCAGCACCAGCTTATCGACCTTGCGCAACACCGCTGCCGGCTTGCGTTCGACAATGTCGATCACCAGTGAATCCGGCAGCTGACGTGAAACACGGGCATCTTCGACCCACGAGAGCTGGAGCAGCTCGGCCCGCAGGGCTTCGACATCGACCATCGTCATGGCCCGCTCACGCTCGGCCAGGGCGCGCTCATAGACCTTAAGCTCGTTCAGGTTCTTTGTTCCCCGCACCTCGACCCGGCGAACCTCGAACCCGGCATTGCGCGAAACAGCGGCCAGTTGCGCGTTGGCCAGGGCCGGCACTCCGGCAAAACTTGCCACAACCCAAGCCAGGGCGGCTGCACCGCTAAGAATGGCTGCTAGGAATATCCGTTGCCACTGGGCTTCACTGATTGGCAACCAGCCCAATACCGTGCCGATTACGGAGCCGGTGCGGGTCTTGGCCGCGCGGACCTGGCGGGCCTTGCCTTGGGTTGCAGCAACCTTGCGGACGCCCCTGCCGCCCCGCTTGATCGTCTGGCTCATCGCCGCCCCCCCTGCTTATCGGCAAGGGCCTCGGCGATGATCATCTCGACCAGTTCACCATATTCAATCCCCAGGTGCCGTGCCTGTTCGGGCACCAGGCTGAGCGGAGTCATGCCCGGCTGGGTGTTGGTTTCAAGCACGAAAAGGCCTTCGACCCCGCGCTCGTCATCCCAGCGGAAATCGGTACGGCTACAACCCTTGCACCCCAGAAGCTGGTGGCAACGCAACGCCAGATCGAGGCAGGCCTGCGTAATCTCATCCGGGATGTCGGCCGGACAGACATGCTCGGTCATGCCTTCGGTGTACTTGGCATCGAAATCATAAAAGCCGGACTTCGGGCGCAGCTCGGTAACCATCAGCGCACGGTCGCCCAGCACTGCCGTGGTCAGTTCGCGCCCGCGAATGTAAGGTTCGGCCAAGAGCTGGTCGAATTCCTGCCAAGGGCCCTTGGCATCGGGGCTGATCGGGTTGCCGTAATTGCCATCAGCCATGACAATCGCCACGCCAACGGATGATCCTTCGTTGACCGGCTTCAGCACATAGGGCCGTTCAAGCGGATCTTTCTGGAAGATCTCGGCAACGGGCACGATCCGCCCGCCGGGCATCGGAATACCATGCGGGACCAGCGCTTGCTTGGTCAGTTCTTTGTCTATCGCGATGACGGAAGAAACCATGCCCGAATGGGTGTAGGTCAGCCCCATCAGATCCATCAGGCCTTGAACCGAGCCATCCTCACCCGGGGTGCCGTGAAGCGCGTTGAACACCACATCGGGTTTCGCTGCCGCCAGCCTGCTCGCAACATCGCGGTCCATGTCGATCCGCGTAACCTGGTGGCCGCGCTCTTCCAGTGCCTTGGCCACCCCTTCCCCGCTCATCAGCGAGACCGGCCGTTCATTCGACCAGCCGCCCATCAGGACTGCGACGTGAAGTTTGGGGAGGGTCACTTCGGCTTACCTACTCGTTGTATTTCCCATTCGAGCTCAACGCCCGACTTCGCTTTAACCCGGCGGCGCACTTCCTCGCCCAAGGCTTCGATATCGGCGCTGGTCGCCTCGCCCAGATTAAGCAGGAAGTTGGTGTGCTTCTCGCTGACCTGGGCGCCCCCAAGCTGAAGACCCCGGCACCCGGCTTCGTCAACCAGCTGCCACGCCTTGTGCCCAGCCGGGTTCTTGAAAGTCGATCCGCCAGTCTTGCTGCGCAGCGGCTGGCTGGCTTCGCGGCTGGCCGAAATCCGGTCCATCTCCGCCTGGATGGCCCCTGGCTCACCGGGACGGCCGCGGAAGCGAGCCGCCACGACAATTGCACCTTCCGGCAATTCGGAATGACGGTAGGTGTAATGCAGATCGGCGACCGACAGGGTAACCAGCTCGCCCGACCGCAACACCACATCGCAATCGACCAGGATGTCCTTTACCTCGCCGCCATAGGCGCCGCCGTTCATCCGCACGAAGCCCCCCACCGTACCCGGAATCGAACGCAGGAATTCAAGCCCGGCAATGCCGTTGTCGCGCGCGGTTGATGAAACCAGAATGCCGCTTGCCCCGCCACCGCATTCGAGCGTGAGGTCATCAGTGCGGGCAACCTTGGCAAATGCCTTGCCCAGCCGCACCACGACACCCGGCACCCCACCATCGCGGACGATCATGTTGGAGCCAAGGCCAAGGGCCATCACCGGCACGGCCGGATCAAGCGTGCACAGGAAATCCTGCAGGTCCGAAAGGTCCTTCGGCTCGAACAGCCATTCGGCTGCGCCGCCGGACTTGAACCAGACCAGCGGGGCGAGTGAGGCTGCAGGGGTCAGCTTGCCCCGGACAGAGGGGAGCGTCGCGGTGTTCATCCGCCGGTCCGGAAGACGCGGATAGCAGCCTCAAGTCCGCCAGCCCACCTGGTGATATCCCCCGCCCCCAGGCAGACCACGATGTCCCCCGGCTGGGCAACATTAGCAAGCTCTGCCGCAAGGGCATCGGCGCTAGCAATAAGGTGTGCCGATCTGTGGCCGCGAGCCTTGATGCCTTCGATCAAAGCGCCGGAATCAACGCCATCGATCGGTGCTTCGCCCGCGGCATAGACCGGAGCGGCATAAACCAGATCGGCATCATTGAAGGCGGCCTGAAATTCAGCCAAATGGTCACGCAGGCGGGTAAAGCGATGTGGCTGGACCACGGCGATAACCCGGTTCTGCACGCCCTCTCGCGCAGCAGCCAGAACGGCGCGGATTTCGACCGGATGGTGGCCGTAATCGTCGATGATCGTCACGCCATCAATCTCACCCACCTTGGTGAAGCGGCGCTTGACCCCGCCGAACTTGGCAAAGCCGGTCTGGATCACGCTATCGGCGCAGCCCATTTCAACCGCCACACCCACCGCGGCAAGCGCGTTTTGAACATTGTGCCGGCCGGGCATCGGCAATTCGATCCCCTCGATCCGCCGCGAGGAGCCATCGCGCTGGCGGATCACCACGTCGAAACGGTTGCCGCCGGGGAACGGGGTGACATTCTCACCGCGCACGTCAGCCTGGGCTGAGAATCCATAGGTCACGACGCGGCGGTCGCGGACCTTGGGAATGACAGCCTGGACTTCGGGATGATCGATGCAAAGAACAGCACAGCCATAAAATGGCACGTTCTCGATAAATTCGACGAAGGCGTCCTTGATCGCATCGAAGCTGCCGTAATGATCCAGGTGCTCAGGATCGATATTGGTGACCACGGCAATGGTCCCGTCGAGCCGCAGGAACGAGCCATCGCTCTCATCCGCTTCGACCACCATCCATTCGCTTTCGCCAAGGCGGGCGTTGGAACCGTAGGAATTGATGATCCCGCCGTTGATCACGGTCGGATCGACCCCGCCCGCATCAAGCAGGGCGGCAACCAGCGAGGTTGTGGTGGTCTTGCCGTGCGTGCCGGCAACCGCGACCGTGCGCTTGAGCCGCATGAGCTCGGCCAGCATCTCGGCGCGGCGAACCACCGGCACGCGGTGTTCCAGCGCGGCAACAACTTCAGGGTTCTCGCGCTTTACCGCGGTGGAGGTCACCACAACCGCGGCATCGCCCAAATTCTCGGCCTTGTGGCCGATCATCACCTTGATCCCCCGCGCGCGCAGGCCTTCGACAACATAGCCTTCAGCGATATCACTGCCCTGCACCGAATAGCCTAGGTTGTGCATCACCTCGGCAATGCCCGACATGCCGATCCCGCCGATACCGACGAAGTGGATCGTGCCGATGTCTGTGCCAACGCCCTTCATTACCTGTCTTCCTAACCAGCCGCCGCCGCACCGCCCAAGGCGACGCCCGTTGTCGATGATTCAGCCACACGGATCACATCCATCAGCGGTGCACCGCCAAAGCTTTCAACCAGGTCCGCCAGGTCCTGCACCGCCTTGGGATAACCGCAATTCCAGGCGGCGTGGGCCGCATTGGCCAGCGTTTCCGGGCTCTGCGCAATCGCCAGGATCTGTTTGGCCAGTTCGGGTGCGGTAAACTTGTCTTGCCGGATCATCCGTGCCCCGCCGGCAGCGCAGATCTCTCGCGTGTTGGCGGCCTGATGGTCATCCGTCGCGATTGGCAGCGGGACGAGGATTGCCGGACGACCGACTGCGGTCAGTTCGGCGATGGTCGAGGCGCCGGCGCGACCGATGAACAGGTGGGTATCAGCCAGCCGCTCGGCCATGTTTTCGAAATAGGTGCCCAATTCGGCCGGGATATCATGCCCGGCATAGCGGGCACGCACGGCTTCGATATCCTCGGGCCGGCACTGCTGCGTCACCTGCAGGCGGCTGCGCAGGGCGGCGGGGAGCATGGCGAGCGCATCGGGCACGACATGCGCGAGCACGCTTGCACCCTGGCTGCCGCCGGTCACCAGCACACGCAGCAGGCCGTCCTCGGTAAAGGGCGGGAACGGCTCATTCCGAAGCGTCAGTACCTCTGCCCGGACCGGGTTGCCGACCAGATGCGTTTTCAACGCGAACTTGGCCCTGAGCCGATCGACCTGCTTGCAGGACGTGGCGATCGCATCGACCCGCTTGGCCAGCAGCCGGTTAACCCGACCCAGCACGGCGTTCTGCTCGTGGATTACGCTCGGCACGCCATTGGCCGTGGCGGCCCACAGCGTTGGGAATGCGGGATAGCCACCAAAGCCGATCACGCAGGACGGCTGGAAGCTTTCAAACAACCTTTCGGCCATCCGCTTGCCTTCAAGGATCGCCCCGAAGCCCTTGGGCCAATGCAGCGGGTTCTTGCCGATCCGGCCAGCCGGCAGAATGTGCGCCACCAGGCTGTCTGGCTTGCCGGGCAGTTTGGCCCCGCGCGTGTCAGTGACCAGCGCAACATGGTGACCGCGCCGCTCCAGCTCTACGGCCAGAGCGAAAGCCGGGATCAGGTGCCCACCGGTTCCACCGGCAGCCAGGACATAGTGCCGCGTCACGCCGGTCATCGCAGCAGGTCTCCCAGGTTGTCGATCTTGAATTGCTCACGCTCGATGAACGGGTTGCGGCGGGTAATCGCCAGCAGCAGGCCCACGCCAAGACAAAGCGCAATCGTGGACGATCCGCCATATGAAATCAGCGGCAGCGTCATCCCCTTTGACGGGAACAGCTGCAGGTTCACCATGATATTAATGAAGGCCTGCCCGCCAAGCTGGGCGGTCAAGCCGGCCGCGGCAAGAGTGGTGAACAGGTCTTCCTCCTTAAGCAAGCGCAACAGGACGCGCAGCACGATCGCAACATAAAGCGCCAAGATCACCATGCACATCACCAGGCCGAACTCTTCCCCGATCACGGAGAAGATATAGTCGGTGTGGGCTTCGGGCAGTGCCATCTTGCGCTTGCCAAGCCAGATACCGGTGCCGGTCCACCCCCCCGAGAGCAACGTGCGGCTGGCCAGGTCAACCTGATCGAATGCCGTGCCGCCGCCCAGGAAAGCGTCAATGCGATTGCGACCATTCTCATAGAAAATATACGCAAGGGTCACCGCTCCAAGGCCGCCGGCGATTACCAGGCCAATAAGCTGGACTGAAATACCTGCCAGCAAAGCCAGCACGAACCAGACCCCGGCGAACAGGATTGCCGAACCCAGATCCGGCTGCAGCATCAGCAGACAGATTACCAAGAGCATGACCGCGGTGCTGAGTGCCAGGACCGGCAGCTTGGGGTCGCGGGCCCGCCACGACAGGATCCAAGCCAGACAGATCGCAAAAGCCGGTTTCAGGAATTCGGAAGGCTGGAGCGAGAAACCCAGGTTAAGCCAGCGCTTGGCGCCATTCACGGTCGAACCAAAAATGGGCACCAGGAAAAGCCCAACCAACATGGCCGCGCCCAGCAGAATCCCAACGCGGCGTGCCATGTCTCTTGGCAGGACCGCAGCTCCGAACATGGCGAGCAACCCAACAAATTGCCAGCGCAGGTGCAGGTAGAAAAAGTGGAGATCATCCAGCTTGACCCGCGCAGTGGAAAGCCGCTGCGCGCTGGCTGGGGATCCCGCCGCGACGGCCAGAGTGCCCAAGGCCATCAACAACAGGACCAGCCCCAGCAGTACCCGGTCGATTTCGCGCCACCAGATCGCAAATTCGCTGCGCCGGTTGCGCTGCCGCGGCAACCCCGCCTGCGGCGCCTGTCCGGCGCGAGGAACGAAAGGCGGATGCGTAGCCATTAGCGCGATCCTTCGGCAGCGGGCGAACCCTGGTCAGTCGTCAGCGCGTGAACAATCTGACGGAAGCTGTCACCACGCGCCTCATAATCGCGGAACTGGTCGAAACTGGCGCATGCCGGAGAAAGCAGGATAACATCGCCAGGCCGGGCCGCGGCCATGGCCTGCTGGATTGCATCACACATCATCTCGCTGCGGGTCACCGGCATATGCGGACGCAGCAAATCAGCAAACATCGGGCCAGCCTCACCGATGGTATAGGCCGCCGCAATATTACCGAAGTGCGGGACACATTCATCCAGATCATCGCCCTTGGGCAGGCCGCCAACAATCCAGTGGACGCGCTTGTTCGGATTGGGAGGAAACGCCGCCAGCGCTGGGGCAGTCGAGGCCGGATTGGTTGCCTTGCTGTCATTAATGAACAGCAAACCGCCGGCCTCAGCAACACGTTCCATCCGGTGCGGCAGGCCGCGGAAGCTGGCCAGGGCCGGGGCCCACTGGGCCTGGGTCAGACCCAACGCCTCGGCTATCGCGACGGCGACGGCGGCATTCTGCAGATTGTGCGGGCCCTGCAGTGTCGGCCAGTCGGGCTGGAGCGACAACAGATCAGCCCCATCAACCGATTGGACCTTGCCGGGCAGGTGGCGCGCCAACTCGCGCTCCGCAACGCTGCGGGTTTCGGAATCGCCAACTCCAAACACGGCAAACTGATCCGCGTCCTGCATCGCGAACAGGCGCGCCTTGCTTGCGGCATAGGCTTCAAACCCGTCGTAGCGGTCAAGGTGATCAGGGGTGATGTTCAGCAAGGCCGCGACATCACAGGCCAGCGAATGGGTCAGGTCGATCTGATAGCTCGACAGCTCCAGCACATAGACGCCGCCCGGCGGCAGCGGTGCCTGACCCAGAACCGGCAAGCCAATATTCCCACCCATTCGCGTAGGCAGGGCAGCACTTTGCAGCACGTGGTGGACGAGCGCCGTCGTGGTCGACTTCCCGTTGGTCCCGGTGATCCCAACCACGCGGTGCGCAGGCAAATCCGGTCGGGCCAAGGCAAACAGTTCGATGTCACCGATCACCGGCACACCGGCGGCTTCGGCGTGAGATGCAATCGGGTGGCTATTCAGCGGCACACCGGGCGAAACGACCACACCGGCAAAGCCAGCCAAGTCGATGCCCAGCGGATCGGCGAGCTCGACCCGCCCCTCCAGCGCGCGACGTGGTTCCTCGCGGCTGTCCCAAGCCGTTACTTCCGCCCCGCCCGCCAGCAGGCTCTCCACCGCAGCCATGCCCGAGCGGGCAAGTCCGAGGACGGCATAGCGCTTGCCGGCAAAGGCGGAGGTCGTGATCATCGCAGCTTGAGCGTCGACAAGCCGATCAAGGCCAGGACGATAGAGACGATCCAGAAGCGGATCACCACAGTCGATTCCTTCCAGCCCAACTGCTCGAAGTGATGGTGGATCGGCGCCATCTTGAACACCCGCTTGCCGGTACGCTTGTAAACGGCAACCTGGATAATCACGGAAAGTGCCTCGGCCACAAACAGGCCGCCAACGATTGCCAGCACGATCTCATGACGCGAGGAAACGGCAATGGCACCCAGTGCACCACCCAAGGCTAGGCTGCCCGTATCGCCCATGAACACGGCCGCTGGCGGCGCATTGAACCACAGAAACGCCAAGCAGGCACCCATGATCCCCGCACAAAGGATTGCAAGTTCACCGGCGCGCGGAATGTGTGGAATGCCAAGATAGGCCGAAAAGTCTGCCCGGCCTGCAAGGTAGGCGATGATGGCAAAGGTACCGGCGGCAATAATCACCGGCATGGTCGCCAGGCCATCAAGCCCGTCTGTCAGGTTCACGGCATTGCCGGCACCAACAATCACGAAGGCGGCGAACAGGAAATAGATTGGCCCCAGCGGGATATAATGACCCGAAAAGAACGGAACATAGAGGTTGGTGCTGGTCTGGCTGACGATGATCCACGATGCGAGCCCGGCGACGAAGAATTCAGCCGCCAGCCGTGCGCGACCCGAAACACCGGCCGTACTGCGCTTCTTGACCTTGTCGTAATCATCCAGGAACCCGATCAGGCCGAACCCGCTGGTGACCATCAGGCAAGCCCAGACGAGCGGGCTGGACAGGTCCATCCACAACAGCATCGACACGACCAGCGCAATCATGATCATCAGCCCGCCCATGGTCGGCGTGCCACGCTTGGCCAGGTGGCTTTGCGGGCCATCCTCGCGGATGGGCTGCCCCTTGCCCTGGCGGACACGCAGCATGTTGATGAACTTCGGGCCGATGATCAGGCCGATCACCAGTGCCGTCATCAATGCTGCGCCCGCGCGGAACGTCTGATAGCGGATAAGGTTCGCCAGCCCCGAAAACTCGAAGTATTCGGCGATCAGGTAAAGCATCCTGATCTCAATCCTTGTTCTGCGTCAGGGCGGCGACGACGGCCCCCAACCCAACGGAATTCGACCCCTTGATGAGTACGGCATCGTCGGCCCGCAGACCAAGTTCCGCAAGTGCCGCCAATGCTTCCCCAGCCGTCTGGCAATGAGCGAAGGACATGGCCTTGCCAAGCGCCGTAGTGGCTGATTTCCCCAGTTCCCGAGCCAATGGCAGCATCTCATCGCCCACCAGCACCACGTGATCGACCTCTGCGTCCCGAAGAGGGACAGCGAGGTCGGCATGGAAGGCCGGACCATGATCGCCCAGTTCCTTCATCGCGCCGAGGACGGCGATACGGCGCGCGGCGACAGTCTTGCCGAGTTCGGCAAGGGTAGCCTTCATCGAGGCGGGGTTAGCGTTATAACTCTCGTCGATCAGCAGTACGACACCGCCATCGACCGACAGCCGATGCCGGGCACCCCGGCCCTTGAGGCCTTCCAGCTCAGCCAGAGCCAGACCGGCTGCACCAAGGTCACCGCCCAGTTCCCGCACGGCGGCAATGACCGCCAGCGAATTAACGACCCAGTGCTCGCCAGGGGTCGCAACGGTGTAGCAGAGGCGGCGATCGCCCATGTCTGCCGTCACCAGCGAGCCGCCACCGGGGGCCGGGACCGCATCAAGCAGCCGGACATCGGCAAAATCGCTGCGCCCGAAGGAAACGATCTTCACCCCCAGCCGTTCGGCGGTGCGGCGCAACTGGCCATATTGGGCAACATCTGCCGGAACGATTGCAGTGCCGCCAGGCTCCAGCCCTTCGAAGATCTCGGCCTTGGCATCGGCAATAGCCTCGATCGAACCCAGGTTTTCGATATGAGCCGGGGCGATGGTGGTGATCAGCGCGACATGCGGGCGCACCTGGCTGGTCAGCGCACGGATTTCGCCCGCGTGGTTCATGCCCATTTCGAAGACGCCGAACTTCGTCGCCGCCGGGGTGCGGGCCAGGCTCAGCGGCACGCCGACATGGTTGTTGTAGCTCTTGACCGACCGATGCGCACGCCCACGGCTTGAACGGTCGAGCGCGGCGAAGATCGCTTCCTTGACCCCGGTCTTGCCGACCGAGCCGGTGACGCCGATTACCCGAGCCAGCGTGCGCTCGCGCGCGGCCTTGGCCAACAGCTCAAGCGCCTTGGAGGTGTCCTCAACCAGAATGTGCGGCCCATCGATCGGGCGGTCAACCACGGCAGCGGCCGCACCCTTGGCGAATGCCGCATCGACAAAGCGGTGCCCGTCCATCGCATCACCCTTGAGGGCAAAGAACAGGTCACCTTCCATGACGTCGCGGCTGTCGATCTCGACGCCAGAGACGGCAAAGTCGCCGCTGGCCGTGCCGCCGGTTGCCGCGGCGATCTCGCCCGCAGTCCACAGCGCCAAACCATGCGCATCTTCGACTTCGATCGGCCACTCAAGGATCCGGGCAAAGGCATTCATGCAGCACACTCCCTGGCTACGCTAACGTCATCGAAGGGCAGCACACGCATGGTTTCCCCGGCGCCGATAATCTGCCCCTGTTCATGGCCCTTGCCGGCGATCAGCACGATGTCATCGCGCCCGGCTGCGGTAATCGCGGCGGCAATGGCCGCGCGGCGATCGCCCGTTTCGTTCAGTTTCCCGACGCCGCCAGCCAGGATCGCGCCGCGGATTGCGGCGGGATCTTCGCTGCGGGGATTGTCGTCGGTGACAATGCCCAGATCGGCCTGATCGGCAACAACCCGGCCCATTTCCGGTCGTTTGCCCTGATCACGATCCCCGCCCGCGCCGAACACGACGATCAGGCGGCCAGAGCAGTGCGGGCGCAGTGCAGCGATCGCTGCCTCAAGCGCATCGGGGGTATGGGCATAGTCGACATAGACCGGCGCACCGGCCCGGCTGATCGCCGCGCGTTCAAGCCGCCCGCGCACGGGTTGCAGGCGGGAAAGCCCATCGAACACTTGCGCCGCATTGCCCCCGGTCGCCAGAACCAGCCCTGCAGAGACGAGGGCATTGGCGGCCTGGTACGCCCCGATCAGCGGCAGGTTAACCATGCGGCTCTGGCCTCCATGGACCAGTTCCAGCAGCTGCCCGAGTTGGCCCGGCGTACGGCTAACCAGGCGAATGGCTTCGCCCTTCTCACCAACGGTAAGCAGCTTGAGTCCGCGGCTGGCGGCATGGCTGATTGCGCGATCGGACCATTCGTCGTCGGCCCAGATCACCGCCGTGCCATCATCGGCAACCACTTCGTCAAACAGCCGCATCTTGGCCGCGAAGTAGTCTTCCATGGTCTTGTGATAATCGAGATGGTCGCGGCTGAGATTGGTGAAGCCACCGGCAACAACCATCAGCCCTTCGTTGCGATACTGCGCCAAGCCGTGGCTTGATGCTTCATAGGCAACGTGGGTGACCCCTTCGCGGGCAAGGCCGCTCATATTGGCCAGAAAGGTGACGATATCGGGGGTGGTCAGCCCAGTGGAGACGCTCTCGTCCGCAGTGGTGATCCCCAGCGTGCCGATCGATGCGGCGCTGTGGCCGGCCATGCGCCAGATCTGGCGCGTCATCTCAACCGTGGACGTCTTGCCGTTGGTGCCGGTGACCGCCACCAGCGTGGCCGGGACGGGCGTGAAGAACTGAGCGGCCAGCCGGGCAAAAGCCTGGCGAGGATTGGCGGCTGCAATGTGAACTGCGCCTTCTACCTTCGCTTCAGGACGGGCAACGACGGCAATGGCACCGGCCGCGATGGCCGCAGGAATGAAGTCCTCACCATTTGCTGCCGCGCCCTGGAATGCGCCAAACACCGTGCCGGGTGCGACCTTGCGGTTATCGATCGCGAAGCCTGTTACCGGTGCATCGGCTGCGCTGGCGAGGGGAATGCCGGCAAGCTTTGCCAGCTGCGCCAGATTCATTCACCCTCTCCACTGCCAACCAGCGGCGAGAGGTCTGAAATATCAACATCGCGGTGCGGTTCAGGCATGATGCCGAGCAGCGGACCGATGCGCGGCACGACCCGTCCGACAATCGGCGCCGCGGTCCAGCCAGCCGTACGCTGACCGGAAGTTGCGGCGGTGCCCTGCGGCTCATCGAGCATGGCAATGAGCACATAGCGCGGATTATCCATGGGGAAAGCGGCAGCAAAAGTAGAAACTAGCGAGCTCCGCTGATAGCCGCCGACGCCGGGCTTTTCGGCCGAACCGGTCTTGCCGCCAACCCGATAGCCCACGGCATCCGCCTTCTTGCCGGTGCCATCGACGACGATCATCCGCAACAGCTGGCGCATACGCGCGCTGGTCGAAGCTTTGAACACCCGACGCCCCTTGGGTGTTTGGCCTGGGCCAAGCTTGCGGAGCGTGGCCGGACGCCAGAACCCACCATTCACCAGCGCGGCATAGGCGGTGGCAAGGTGCAGCGGGGTGACGGCTATGCCGTGGCCGTAAGACACGGTCATAGTCGTGATCCGGGCCCAGTCACCTTTCGGCCAAAGCGGGAAACCCCGCGCCGGGAGTTCGATATAGGGACGCTCGTTCATGCCGAGCGAGCGCATCGTCGCGTTCAGCCGCGCACCGCCGAGCTCATCGGCGATCTGCGCAGTGACGATGTTGGACGAGTGGATCAGCGCCTCAGGTACGTTCAGCGATGCCCCGAAGCTATGCGAATCGCGAATGCGAAAGCCGCCGATTTCCAGCGGTCGGCCCGACTGATAGCGGCGTGAAAGGTCGGTGACAGTACCGGCGTCAATCGCTGCAGCAACGGTGATCGGCTTGAAGGTTGAGCCAAGCTCGTAAACCTGGTTGGTGACGCGGTTGAAGATGTTGCCGGCGCTGGCATTGTCGATCAGGTTCGGGTTGAACGACGGCAACGAGGCGAGCGCCAGGACTTCACCCGTTTCCACATCCAGCACCAGTCCAGCCGCGCCCTTGGCGTTGGTATCGGCGATGCCTTTGAGCAATTCGTCTTCGAGCGCGCCCTGGACCCGGCTGTCGAGCGAGAGCACGGCCGGGGTGCCCCGGGTGGCCGGATCGGTCAGGCGTTTATCAAAGACGCCCTCCATGCCGACATGTCCACGGCCATCGGCACCCACGAACCCAAGCACATGGGCAGCCAGCGAGCCCTGCGGGTAAAACCGCTCCGTTTCCCTCGGAAATTCCAGCGCCGGCTCGCCCAGAGCATGGACCCGGTTGGCGTCCTCTGGCAGAATCCGACGGCGCAGATAGCCTGATCGACCCGAGGCCAGCCGTGCGGCCGTTTGGGCGACATCCATGTCGGGGAAAATCCGGTTCAGCGCGGCCGCCACCTCGCCCACCGGGCGGACCAGCGGGGTCCCATTGTCGCCAAGGGCGTCCGGGTTGTACCACAACGAATAAGCAGGAAAGGTGCGGGCCAGCGGGATGCCATTGCGATCCACAATATCGCCACGTTGCGGGGTAAGGCCAAACGCACTGGCGCTGGCAGGTGTGCCTTCAAACAGCCCAAGGTAAATCACCCGCAGCAGGGCAACGACGGCAAGCAGAGTGAACAGGCCGCAAACCAGAACAATTCGGGCCTTTGCCATGGTCAAGGCCTGGCGGCGTGTGTTGGCGATTTCCACCCGGCCAGAGGCAACAATGCTGGAAACCGCCAGGGTGTTCATTCGGCGCGGACCTCCGCCCGATCAAGCCTGGTGAGCCGGGCACTAAGCTTGGCCGGAGTGGTGGCCCGCTCTGCAGCATCGCGGGAATCCGCCACCTTGGCCTTGGCAGAGATCGCCTGGCCGGTCAGCGGCGATACCATGGCTTGGATCGGATTCTGATCGCCAATGGCCTCGGCCGCGCTGGCAACGCGGATCGGACTCGGCGCGTCAGGTCCGCGAACCTTGCCAAGCGCGGCGAGCTGGCGTTCGCCTTCAAGGTACTGGCCGGCGCTCGGCGCCTGATAGCCAAACTCGATTGCGTTGAGGTTGCGGAGTTGCTGCTGGCTCGCGCGTGTCTGAAACTCGGTCTCGAGGAACAGCTTTTCCTGCTTGAGCGCATTGATCTGGCGCTGGGCAAGCTGCACCTCGCTTTTCACCGCGTTGACGCGGACCATCAGCACGAGGGTCAACGCAGCACAGATGGCAAGAAGTGCCACCCAACCGATCGAACGCATCCGGTCACGGGTCAGATTCATGCAGCCCTCCTATGGCGAGCGGGAGCAGCGGTGCGCACGGCGGCCCGCAGGGTGGCCGAACGTGCACGGGGATTGCGGTTGATCTCGACAGTCGAAGGACGAACCGCCTTGGCGATATGATCGAAGGTCGGCGCGGCAGCAGGCGCAACCTGCGGCAGATGCCGCGATGTGTTGGCGAGAGCCCCGGCAGCTTCGCGCAGGAACTGCTTCACAATTCGGTCTTCAAGGCTGTGGAAGCTGACAACGGCCAGCCGGCCACCTGGCGCAAGGAGCTGTTCGGCCGCATCAAGCGCGGCGTTCAACTCATCCAGCTCTGCATTGACGTGGATGCGGATGGCCTGGAAGCTGCGGGTCGCAGGATCCTTGGGCATGCCCGGATGGTGGCCCAGCGCCTTGCGGACCACAGCAGCAAGCTGACCGGTGGTTTCCAGCGGGCGCGCCGCGACAATAGCACGGGCAACACGACGCGACTGCCGCTCTTCCCCATAGTTGAACAGGACGTCAGCGATCTCACCCTCGGGCGCGGTATTGACGAAGTCAGCCGCGCTTGGGCCGTCCTGGCTCATCCGCATGTCGAGCGGGCCATCAACTGCAAAGGCGAAGCCGCGGTCAGGCTGATCGAGCTGCATCGAGGAGACGCCGATATCCATGGCAATGCCGTCGACACGACCCACGCCAGCCTCGGCCAGCGCGGCAAGCATTTCTGAGAATCGGCGCGGATGCAGCACCAGCCGCGGCGGTTGCTCGTTGCATTCGGGCCAAGTCCGACCGGCGGCGATCGCATCGGGATCGCGATCGAAAGCGTGTACCGTCGCTCCGGCATTAAGCAGTGCACGCGTATAGCCGCCAGCACCAAACGTGGCATCGACAATCACTGCCCCGGGAGCCGGCGCAAGCGCAGTGATCACCTCATCAAGCAGAACTGGGATGTGAGGAGCCGCGCTCACTTGCGGGCCTTTCCGGCCTGGGCGGCAAGTTCTGCGCAGGCCTCCTGCGCATCTTCCCAACCAGCACCCATCTTGGCGAGCTCTTCTGGATTCCAGATCGTGAAGGACTTACCGCCCCCCTGAAAGAACGCAGCGCCAACCAACCCACCGAGCTTGAAGTACCGATCCGGAAGGACAAAGCGGCCGGAATCATCAAAAGGCACGCGCGCGAAGCCATAAAGCTGATTGGCCCGCAGTTCGCGATCATATTCGGCCCCGCGCTCAAGCGCGATGCGCTCTTCACGGTCAAGCTCAGCCTCGAATTCGTTGACGCGGCCCAGACCGAATCCAATCAGGCACTTCCAGCGGGGATGCTTGGCCAGGCAAAGCACCCGCTCACCAAGACCGGAATCGCGGACAGCCTTGCGGAAGTCTGGCGGCAGCACGAACCGACCCTTCTCGCCAAGGAGCGAGAAGCCCTGTCCGCTATAGCTGATCGGCCGAACCGCCTCCACGCCACCTGCCCCAAATGCCGAAAACCGGCGGTTAAAACCCCCTCCACTCCAATCGCCTGGCTGGCGACCGGGACCCCTGCGCGGGGCACGAAGGCAAACTTCACTTTCGATGAAATGATTTCTTAACCCCCACAGCCCGGGGATGGAAGGGATTTTTGCGGGAAAATGCGGGATAATTCGTTAAATAATTGATTTTCTTGTCATGGAAACAATATGGCGAGCGCCATACAGCCTTTTGTTGCTGATTTGTTCTTACGAAAAATCAGCAGTTTACCGTCCGACTCGGCCAGTCGGCGGGTTCCTTCCCGTACTTTCCCCGAAATGTCCCGATCAGGGCCTGCCAAAGGCCCGGTCAAGCATGCTGGCCAGAGCTGGCTCGCGCAGCCCCTCAGGGTCTTGCGCAGCAGCAACTTCGGCATCAGCGAGGGCGACCAAACGCCCCTTCCCGATCTGGCAGGTAACCAGGACGCCCGCCCCATCAATGCGGCAATTCGCGTTACGGGTTTGCCATGCCCCGGCAAGGCTGACTGGGACCGTCACGCCTCCAATCGAATGGCGTTGCAATCCGCTTGGTTGAAACTCGTCAAAAGTCAGCTCCAGCCCCCATTGGGCCAGAATTGGCGAAAGCAGCACGATATCCTGCGGTCGGCGCTGATCACCAAGCGCATAGATCGATGGTTCAGTCAGCATCGGATCAGCCAATAAAAGCAGGCGCCCCCCGCCCCGCACCCAGCCATCCAGCTTGAAATTCTCTACTGGCGAAAGCGGCCGGGGCTGTACGATCACCAACTGCCGCAGCTCTGATGGCAGCGCTTCCAGCGTGTCCAGCGGCATGATCGGCCCGCGCGCGGAAAGTGCCGACTTGATCCGGTGCGCCGCACGATCATTCGACAACAGGTTGCTCAGCCCATCTGCTTCACCCCACAGGATTGGCATTGAGCTAAACAGGCCGACCGGCTCGCGCGGTACGCTTGGGTTCGGGCGAAGTGTCCAGGCAAAGATCGCCAGCGCGACTGCTGAGAGCAGGACCGGCGCCAGCCGCCTAATTCTTGGGCGCGACACTGGACTTGGGCGAAGCGCTTGGCGCCGCAGCTGGAACCACGCCAATGTCGGCCAGCGGATCGCCCCGGTCATCGGCCTTGGCCTGAGCAGCTGAAGCTGGAGCGGGGCTCTCTGAAGACCGGGCCCGATCATTGATGATATTCGCCAAGCCAACCAGCAGGACAATGGCCGCCAGGCCGAACAGCCCGGCCTGAAGCCGCTGCACTGCCTGAGCGCGAAGTTCACGCGCGGTCGGCGGCTCAAAATGCTGTGGGACCGGACGCTGATCAGGGCGGTTAGGCTGCGTTGCCATCGTTTGAGCCTAACCGATCAGGCCAGCCAGGGAAAGACCGGCAGGCCCTTCGCGCGCAGCCACTCGGCATTGTAGAGCGATGACAAGTAACGGAAGCCGGTGTCACACAGGATTGTTGCGACCCGAACATTCTGGCGCCCATCGGCTACCAACTGCTTGCCCAGCGCAATCGCACCGGCCACGTTGATGCCCGATGACAGGCCCAGGCACAGCCCTTCCTCGCGCAGCAGCCGGGCAACCCATTCCAAGCCTTCTTCATCGGCGATGCGGAACTGGGTGTCGATCGGCGCGCCTTCAAGGTTGGCCGTGATCCGCCCTTGCCCGATCCCTTCCGCGACAGAGGTCCCTTCGGCCTTGAGCTCGCCGCAGGCGTAATAGCTGTACAGCGCCGCGCCGTGCGGGTCGGTCAGCGCAATGCGGATGTTCTCATCAAACGACTTCAACCCCAGCCCGACCCCGGCGATCGTCCCGCCCGTTCCGGCTGCGCAGGTGAAGCCATCGACCCGGCCGTCCAGCTGCTGCCAGATTTCGGGGGCGGTGCTTTCGATGTGGGCCTTGCGGTTGGCAACATTATCGAACTGGTTGGCCCAGACCGCGCCATCGGTCTCTTCGGCAAGCCGGCGCGAGGTGTGGACGAAATGCGCCGGATCGGCGAACTTGGTTGGCGGCACCAGCACCAGTTCAGCCCCCAGCGCGCGCAGGGTGTCCATCTTTTCCTTGGACTGGTTATCCGGCATCACGATTACGGTCTTGTAACCGCGCGCATTGGCAACGAGCGCGATCCCAATCCCGGTATTGCCGGCGGTCCCTTCAACCACCGTACCACCGGGCTTCAACTCGCCCCGGGCTTCCGCATCGCGAATGATCCACAACGCGGCTCGGTCCTTGACCGAGGCGCCGGGGTTGGTGAATTCGCATTTGCCCCAGATCTCGCAACCAGCCGCATCGCTTGGTCCCTTGAGCAGGACAAGCGGGGTGTTGCCGATCAGGTCGAGCGTGCTGTTCTGTACGAGCGCCATAGTCATCGCCCGAGAGGTAGGACTGCTGCAGGCCCGGCGCAATGCATTTGCGCTTGGCCCGTCAGTAGCTCAATCTTCCGGTGCAATCGCGACCTTCAGGCCATCCAGATCGTCCGTCAGCTGGATCTGGCACGACAAGCGCGAGGTTGCATTGCGGTGATCCGAGCTATCGAGCAGATCGTTTTCGTCTTCGCTCATCGCAGGCAGCTTGTCAGCCCAGCCCGCGTCGACATGGATGTGGCAGGTCGCACAAGAGCAGCAGCCACCGCACAGCGCCAGCAGTTCGTCAAAGCCGTTGTCACGGATCGCTTCCATCACCGACAGGCCGGCCGCAGCATCGACCGTCTTTTCTTCACCAGCCCGATTGACCACTACCAGCTTCGGCATCGTTTCGTTCCTCTTACTTGCACCCTATCGGCGCCACGCCGCGGCTGCTAACCAAGGTGCTTTCCTTTGGCAAGCAGGACCATTTCGAGTGGGATTGACCGCAGAGCAACTGAAGCACGGCCTGGATAGCGTGGCGCAGATCGAGCCGCGCTTCGCATCGGCCCTCGCCCGCACCGGCTATCCCGAACCGCGGATCCGATCACGCGGCTATGCCACGCTGATGCGCACGATCGTGGGCCAGCAGGTCAGCGTAGCGGCTGCAGCATCGATGTGGCGCAAGTTTGAAGCGCACCTGGGGCCTGACTTGCCGCCTCAAAAAGTGCTGGAATCCGATTTTGACACCCTGCGCGCCTGCGGCCTGTCCAAGCAGAAGCAGGGCTATATGCGATCATTGTGCGAGCTGGTGGTGAACGGCGAACTCGATTTCGATGCCCTCCCCGCCGATGACGAAGCCGCCATCGCCCAACTGACCCAGATCAAGGGCATCGGGCGCTGGTCGGCCGAGATCTACCTGCTGTTCGCCGAGGGCCGCGCGGATATATGGCCGGCGGGTGACCTGGCCGTGCAGGCCGGCCTGCACAAACTGCTCAACCTGCCCGAGCGCCCATCTGAAAAGCTGACCCGCGAAATGGCTGAAGCCTGGCGCCCGCACCGCGGCGCGACCGCGATCTTCACCTGGCATTGCTATAACAACCCGGCGCTGTAAGCACTGCTGACAACAGTGTAAGTGTGATTCGGAGTGGGGCATGTCAGAGCGTAAGGCGATTTTCATCACGGGCGGCGGATCGGGCATTGGCCGCGCTGTGGCACAGAAATTCGCCGCAAACGGCTGGTTCGTAGGTCTGGCAGACATCAGCGCCACAGGGATGAAGGAAACAGCGGCGCTTCTTCCAGCCGGTGCTTCCTCGCAGCACAAGCTAGACGTCCGCGATCGCGCCGCCTGGGATCAGGCCCTCGCCGCCTTTGCCAAGGCCGCAGGTGGCAAGATCGACGCGGTGTTCAACAATGCGGGCGTTCCGCTGGGCGGCGCGCTGGTCGATAACAAGGTTGAGGAGATCGAGCGTTGCCTCGATATCAACCTGAAGGGCGTTCTGTTCGGTGCCCAGGCCGCCTATCCCTGGCTCAAGGCGAGCGCGCCCGGATCGTGTCTGCTTAACACCGCCAGCGCCGCAGGCATTTACGGCACGCCGGGCGCCTCGGTCTATTCCGCCACCAAGTTCGGCGTGCGCGCGATCACCGAAAGCCTGGATGGCGAATGGGCCGAGGACGGGATCAAGGTCGCCAGTCTGATGCCCGCCTTCATCGATACGCCGCTGCTGGACCATACTGCCAACCAGGGCACCAACGAGGACATCCGTGGCCGCGTGCAGAGCGCCGGGCTTGAGATTACCGCGGTAACCGAAGTGGCCGAAACCGCCTGGGCCGCCGTCCACGGCAACAGCTTGCACAACCGCGTTGGCAAGACTGCCCACCGCCTGGCCTTCGCCAGCCGCTGGATGCCGGGCCGCTTGCGCAAGCAGGTCCGTTCAACGCTTAGGCCACTCGGGCAGTAAATCGCGTCCGATTTCGTGGCAGTTTTTCGTTTTCCTACAAATAGTTGATATTATAGCTGAATCGCCGACCCATTTGGAGTTTGGCGATGAGTCCACAAGAATGGCTGCAACGCGGCAAGAGCGCATTTGAGATTTATCTGCGCACCGGCGTGATGCTGGGCGATCCTGCCGCCCCGCTCGCGCTCAAGTACAATCCGTGGCACGACATCGAAGACGGCCGCTTCACGCGGGCCGGCATGGGCAGGAAGGTGCCGCCCAAGTTTGGTGGCTATGGCGGCGGCGGCCGGGGTTTTGACGGTGGTGGTGCAACTGGCGTTTTCGGCGGCGGTGACTTTGGTGGCGGCGGTGCGTCAGGTTCCTGGGATGCGCCTGGCCACAAAAATCCGAAGACCAAACCGAAACTTCGGAAACCAATCACGCCCGCAGTCGTTTCACCGGATTCCAGTGCACATCGCCCAAGACCACCCAGCCCGGTCGTCCAGACCATTCACGCCAATGGCTATGCCTTTGCCATGGATGCGCAGCACCGCACGCGGCAAATCACTGGCTCACTGACCGATGGCCCGCGCTCAACACGAAGCCGCTCGATGCAATCCAATGCTGGAAAGCCTGACCGGCTGCCAACAGATGACGGCGGCCATTACATTGCCACCCGGTTCAACGGCCCGCGCGAAAAGTTCAACCATTTCGCTCAGGATGCAAATGTGAACCGCGGGCGATATCGCGCGCTTGAAGCGGAATGGGCGCGCCAATTAGCGCAAGGAAAAAAGATGAAAGTCGATATTAGGCCACAGTACGAAGGGAGTTCCGTAAGGCCTCACAGGATCGATGTCATTTGGTACATCGATGGGGTCAGGCACTCGATCAAACTGTCGAATAAGAAGGGGATCTAACATGAGCGTCCGCATAAGCCCCGAAGCACACGCCCACTATCAGCGGATCGTAGACGCGATTGATCACCGCGTTGAATCGAAGGGTAAAATCTTCAGCTACTGTATGGCCGACGACGGTTTTGTCAGTATCGCCGTGTACTCCGATGAAGGCGACCACATCTTGCAACACGACTTGCTTGATGACCTCGCGGATCCCGTAGCCGATGCCTGGTACGCCGAACGCGAAGGCAAGCGGTGGGAATACTTCGAACTGGTCATGAATGACGCCGACTTTACAATCGACTTTACCTATCCTGGAGATTTCGATCCCCAAGAAAGCTGGCACGACCGCGAAATGCGGCTTCTACAAAAGCACCTTGGGGAAAAGCCAATCGATTGTGGCCAAGGCTGGGTCTATCCTGACTAGCGCGCTGCGTTAGCCTTCATCAATCACCCGTCCCCGATCCCCGCCAGCCACTCCACCATTGCCGCGTCGCGGGCGGAAAGGCCGCCGGCGTCGTGGGTGGTCAGCGTGATCTCCACCCGGTTGTAGACATTGAACCATTCCGGGTGGTGATCGGCCTTGTCGGCATAGAGCGCGACGCGGGCCATGAAGCCGAAAGCCGCGTTAAAGTCGGCAAAACGAAAGGTCCGTTGCAGCGCCAGGCCATCGCCGCGCAGGGTCCATTGTGGGTGCCGCGCCAGCAGGTCGGACAGTTCGGCTTCGGTCAGGCGGGCGATCGACATGTGCGGCTCCTTGGCAGTGGCCCCGCTTTCCCCTATCGCGCGTGGCGATGCAAGCGTGCCGCCTTTCTGCCAACAACCTGGCCTGCCAGCGCGGCGAGCGGTTGCTGTTCCGTGGGCTGGTGCTGGAATTGAGCGCCGGCCAGGCCATGCAGGTCAAGGGGGCCAACGGGATTGGCAAGTCCAGCCTGATCCGCATCCTCGCCGGTCTGCTGCGCCCACTGGTGGGCACGGTTGAGCGCGCGGGCAGCGTTGGCCTGCTTGATGAGCGCCCTGCCCTCGATCCCGGCCTGCCGCTGGGCTCCGCGCTGGGCTTCTGGCGGCGGCTTGATAGGCCGGGCGACGCGGAACTGGCCCAATTGGGCCTTTTCGGACTGCTTGAAGTGCCGGTGCGCTATCTTTCAACCGGACAGAAAAAGCGCGCGGCCCTGGCCCGTCTGCTGGGGCAGGAAGCGCCGATCTGGCTGCTGGATGAGCCGCTCAACGGCCTCGACACGCGCGGCGTTGCCTTGGTCGAAGCTTTGATAGCGCAGCATTGCGCGCAGGGCGGCATTGCCCTGGTTGCCTCGCACCAGCCGATCGCCTTGCCCGGCGGCGCGGCGATTGACCTGGCGGACTATACCGCATGAGGCACTTCCTGATCCTGCTGCGCCGCGACCTGGGCCTACTGCTGGGCGGAGAGCGCCGCGGCGCGACCTTGCTGCCGGTGCTGTTCTTCCTGGCAGTGGCGATGCTCTATCCCTTTGCGGTCGGGCCCGATGCGCCCGTACTGGCCCGTACTGGTGGCGGCGTGCTGTGGATTGCGGCGCTGCTGGCGGCGATCCTGCCGCTTGACCGGCTGGTTGAGCCGGATCTGGAACTCGGCCTGTTTGATCAGCTCGCGCTACGCGGGATCAGCGAAGAACTGGCGATGACTGCGCGAATGCTGGCCCATTGGCTGAGCTTCGCTCCGGCGCTGCTGATGGCCGCGCTTCCCGCCAGCGCTCTGGTCGGGATTGATGGGGCGACGTTGGCGGCCGTTGAACTCGGTCTGCTCGCGGGAACGCCCGGTTTGGCTGCACTCGGCGTACTGGTTGCCGCGCTGACGGCCGGTTTGCGCGGCGGTGCAGCGCTTGGTGGCCTGCTGGTCATTCCGCTGGCCGTGCCGCTGCTGGTCTTTGGTGCAGGCAGCCTGTCCGCTGGCGGAGAAGCCGGCATTGCCCTGACCGCCGCGTTCAGCCTGGTGCTGTTGGCGATCACGCCCTTTGCAGCAGGCGCCGCAATCCGCAGCGTGCGGGGCCAGTAACGCGGCTTGGTTACGCCCGCTTAGTAAGGCGGCTTATCCAGCCCCTTCGGCGACTTGGTGAAGATCTCTACCCCGTTTTCGGTAATCCCGATCGAATGTTCGAACTGGGCAGAAAGCGAACGGTCACGGGTGACTGCCGTCCAGCCATCTTCCAGCACCTTTACCCCTGGCTTGCCAAGGTTGATCATCGGTTCAATCGTGAAGAACATGCCCGGCTTCAATTCCGGCCCGGTGCCGGCGCGGGCAGCGTGGATCACTTCGGGGGCGTCATGGAACAGGCGGCCCAGGCCGTGGCCACAGAATTCGCGGACTACGCCATAGCGATTGCCTTCGGCGTGGGACTGGATCGCCGCACCGATATCGCCCAGCCGCGCGCCGGGGCGGCTGGCTGCCTCGATCCCCAACATCAGGCATTCATAGGTCACATCGACCAGCCGCTTCGCCTTAAGCGGCACATCGCCGACCAGATACATCCGGCTGGTATCACCGTGCCAGCCATCGAGCAGCGGAGTAACGTCGATATTCACGATATCGCCGTCCTTCAGGACCTTGTCCGAAGGAATGCCGTGGCAGACAACGTGGTTGATCGAAATGCAGCACGAATGGGTATAGCCGCGATAGCCGAGCGTGGCCGGAACCGCGCCACCATCCAGCGTCATCTGCCGGACAATGTCATCAAGCTGCTGGGTCGAAACGCCTGGCTGGACATGCGGGACCAGTGCATCAAGGATTTCGGCCGCGAGCCGCCCAGCGCGGCGCATCCCATCGAACCCTTCGGGGCCATGCAGCTTGATCGTGCCGTCGCGCAGGACGGTCTCGGTTCCGGTTACTACCTGATACTGTGTCATCGCCGCGCCATATAGACGCTGCCGGGCCAAAAAGCGAGACTGGCTTCAGCGGCCCAGCGCAAAGACTGACCGGTATTGCGGCTTGACCACGGCCAGCACTGCCTTGGTTACCGGCAGGGTGATCTCATACTCACCTTCGGCATAGGGCCCGGCCTCGTAAGGTGCGATCAGTATTCCGATCCGGTCAAACTGCTGCTTGTTCGACGAGCCAAGGATCACGGTCGATGCTGTCGGGTCAATGCACTGGTCGAACTGGTCGTCACTATCCGCGCTGACCGGCTCGCCCCGGCGCTCGGCCCGTTCGCGGTTGAGCGCCTTGCAGAAAGGTTCGCGGATTGCCGAGGCAAGTGCGGCACGGGAAATGAACAGATCGGAAGCGACCCGGCTCTGGTCGGCAGATTTATCCCACAACAGGGCCTGAGCCCAATGGTTAGGGTGGGCACCGCCGGTATACTCTTCTGCCCCCGCCGTCAGGCTCAGCCAGCCGGGCAAATCGGCCACGACAGTCCAATTGACCGTGTAGCTATAAGGGTTGAATTCAAAGTCGGACTCTTTGGCCAAAGCGCGACCTTCCTTTGCCGCTTCGGCCAGTTCGCGCCGTCGCTTGGCCAAATCTGCTTCCAGCTCAGCGACCAACGATGGGATAGCAGCAGCTTCAGCGGGATAGTTGTATTCGAACAGGAAGGAAGAGGTCCGCTCCTGCGTTTTGCGGGCCAACGGCGCGATTGTGGCGGCAGCGGTTGCAGCGGTTTCTGTTGCGGCAGCAGTGGTGGCCTCTGGCACCTTGGCCTCATTCTTTTCCGGAACACAGGCCGCCAGCAGCAGCAGGAACAGGATCGAAGCCTTGCGCATTTGCCAATTTCCTCTCGCACCTCGCGCCGAAGCGCGGCTATGGCAGGACCATGACCGATAAGCATGCAACGATCCAGCCCGACCGGGAACAATCTGCCACGCAGATCCACGTGGTAACCAAGGCCGGACTGGAGGACTTTTTGCGGGCCTTGCCTGGAAATGCGCGCGCTGCACTGGCCGCGCAGAAATTTGCGGCCAACCCGTTCGAACACGCGATTATCCCCAATGGCGATGACTGGTCGGTGGTGGCCGGCGTTACCGATACTGCCGATCTGGGCACCTGGTGTCTATCTAGACTGGGCGAAAGCCTTCCTGCCGGCACCTATCGCCTGGCCAATGCTGACAGCAGCCCTGCGCTGTTCGGCTGGGCCGCCGGACAATACCGTTTTGACCGCTATCGCGCCGAGCCTTCCGAGGAAGGCCCTCGGGTGTTGCTGACCAAGGCGGTGCACGCGATTGAGCCGATCCTCGCTGAAGTTGCCGCGACCGCCCTCGTGCGCGACATGGTCAACACACCCGCCGAGGATATGGGGCCATCGCAGCTGGAAGCCGAGGTTGAGCGTATTGCCAAGACTTTCAAAGCCGAGGTCAAAGTAACCAGCGGCGATGCGCTGGAGCAAGGCTATCCAATGATCCACGCAGTGGGTCGGGCGGCCGCCCGGCACCACGCCCCGCGCTTGCTGGAACTTACCTGGGGCGATCCCCGGCATCCGAAACTGGCGATCGTCGGCAAGGGCGTCTGCTTTGACAGCGGCGGGCTGGATATCAAACCGGCCTCGGGCATGGCGCTGATGAAGAAGGACATGGGCGGCGCGGCCCATGCCCTCGCCCTGGCCCAACTGATCTTGCAGCACCACCTGAACGTCCGGCTGCACCTGCTGATCCCGGCGGTGGAGAACGCAATTTCGGGCAATGCCTTCCGGCCGGGTGACGTGCTCAAGAGCCGCGCCGGCCTGTCGGTCGAGATCGGCAACACCGACGCCGAAGGACGGCTTGTCCTTGGTGATGCACTCACCCGTGCGGGTGAGGACCAGCCCGAACTGGTGATCGACTTTGCCACGCTGACCGGCGCGGCGCGGGTGGCCGTGGGGCCAGATCTGCCCGCTCTGTTCACCCGCCGTGACGAAACGGCCGCCGAAATGCTGGCGGCCGGCGATGCGGCCAATGACCCCTGCTGGCGCCTGCCGCTTTATGACGGCTACCGCGAATACCTGAAAAGCGACATTGCCGATCTCAACAATTCCAGCAGCAACGGCTTTGCCGGGGCCTCGGTCGGCGCGCTGTTCCTTGACCGGTTCGTGCCCGCGGGGACCGACTGGGCCCACTTCGACACCTTCGCCTGGCGGCCGGCCGCCAAGCCGGGCCGGCCCAAGGGCGGCGATGCCCTGGGACTTCGCGCCGCCTGGGGACTGTTGAAGGGGCGCTATGGATAACTTGCCCTATGCCGCCAGCGCGGCTAATCGCCCCATCTTCCAGTTTTCGGGGCACGAAACCTTGACCGTAACCGCCATTCCCGAAGGCCAGTTTGGCCTGTCCGGCCCGGCCGAAAAGCTTGATGACGCGCACTGGCCGGTGCGTGGGGACCTGGCGCACATTCGCCTGGCGGGGCGCTGCTTCGTGCCGCACTATGCCGTGCCGATGCCGCGCAGGATCGTGGCTCAGGGCGCGAACCTGCTTTCCGGCAACCGGGCCGATGCCGAAGTGCGCGAGCAACTGGCAGGCGGCACGCTATTCAACCTGCTCGACGTGACCGGCGGCTGGGCCTGGGGCCAGGTCGGCGAAGATGGCTTTGTCGGCTATCTGCCGGTCGAAGCGCTCGAAGCCTGAAGTGGCGCACAGGGTTTTCATCGATGGCGCCGCCGGGACCACCGGGCTGGAGATCGTCGAGCGGCTCGCCCCCCGCACCGAATTTGAACTGCTGATCCTTGATGGCGAAGCCCGCAAGGATGCGGGGGCGCGGCGCGATGCCTATCACGCGGCCGACTTTGCCGTGCTGTGCCTGCCCGACGATGCGGCAAAGGAAGCACTTGCCCTTGCCGAAGGCGCGGCAGTGCGGATTATCGACGCATCCAGCGCCCACCGCGTGGCCGATGGCTGGACCTATGGCTTCCCCGAATTGAGCGGCCGAGCAGCCGTTGCCGCGGCCAGCCGCGTTACCAATCCGGGCTGCTACCCCACCGGCTTCCTCAGCCTGGTCGCACCGCTGGTCCGCGCGGGGCTGCTGCCAGCCGATTGGCCTTATACCATCAACGCTGTCTCCGGCTATTCGGGTGGTGGCAAGGCGCTGATCCAGCGGTTTGACGAAGATGGTGACATTGCCTTTCGCGCTTATGGCCTTGGCATGGGCCACAAGCACGTGCCCGAAATGCAGCGCTATGCTGGCTTGGCCCACCCGCCCCTGTTCGCCCCGGCGGTGATCGACGCCCACCGCGGCATGGTGGTTGAAGTGCCGTTGCCGCTCAGCGCCATGCCAATGGCCGGATCGCCGGAGGTGCTTAGGCTGGCGCTGGTGGAATTCTATGCCGACAGCAAGGTCGTGACCGTGCATGATGAGCCGAAGGACGAGCTGCTGCTGCGCCGTTCAATGCAACCGTCAGATCGGCTTGATCTATGGGTGTTCGGGGCGAAGGATGGAGCGCAGGCGCGACTGGTTGCGCGGCTCGACAACCTGGGCAAAGGCGCCAGCGGGGCTGCAGTGCAGAGCCTAAACCTGATGGCCGGCCTGGATGAGACTGCTGGCCTCAACCTCTAATCTGCCCATTTTTTAGGCAGGCCCTGCTGAAAATTCAGGCAACATTTGGCGGGGTTGCGCGCATGAATTGAATCAGGCGCGCATACGTTTCGATTCAAATCTTGCGAATCCACTCTTTTCGACCGCAGCAGCTTGTCCTAGGGCCAGACTATCGCCGCTGGCACGATTCTTGATTCCGGATTTTGGAGCGGCACTCGAACGTCAGGACCGGATCCGGTGAAAGTCGGACTGGTACCGGCGCAGCGCGCAGGGGAATGACAAGTGAAAAAGATCGAAGCGATCATCAAGCCGTTCAAGCTCGATGAGGTGAAGGAAGCGCTGCACGAAGTCGGTGTTTCCGGCATCACCGTGACCGAAGCCAAGGGCTTTGGCCGCCAGAAGGGCCATACCGAGCTCTATCGCGGTGCCGAATACGTCGTCGATTTCCTGCCCAAGGTGAAGCTTGAAGTCGTCGTACCCGACGATCTGGCCGACCGCACCGTGGAAGCCATTTGCAATGCCGCCCAGACCGGCCGCATTGGCGATGGCAAGATTTTTGTCATCCCCGTCGAACGCGCCGTGCGTATCCGCACGGGTGAGCGCGACAACGACGCGATCTGATCCAACCAATCTATCCGGAACACTCGCCCGCGGCCGATGGCCGGGGTCATCAAGAAGGAAGACCAATGAGCAAGGCCAAGGACATCATCAAGCGGATCAAGGACGAGGAGATCGAATGGGTCGATCTGCGTTTCACTGATCCCAAGGGCAAGTGGCAGCACCTTACCATGTGTGCCCACGTGATGGGTGAGGATGAGCTGGAAGACGGCCTGATGTTCGACGGTTCGTCGATTGAAGGCTGGAAGGCCATCAACGAATCCGACATGATCCTGAAGCCGGATCTGGACTCGGTCTTTGTCGATCCGTTCAGCGCCACGCCGATGCTGATCATCACCTGCGACATCGTCGAACCTTCGACCGGCGACCTCTATGGCCGTGACCCGCGCTCGACCGCGAAGCGCGCCGAAGCCTACGTCAAGACCACCGGCTTCGGTGACACCGTCTATGTTGGCCCGGAAGCCGAGTTCTTCCTGTTCGACGACGTCCGTTTCTATGACGGATATGATGGCAACGGCTTCAAGATCGACGACATCGAACTGCCGACCAACAGCAACCGCGAATACGACGGTGGCAACCTGGCCCACCGGCCGCGCGCCAAGGGCGGTTACTTCCCGGTTGCTCCGGTTGACAGCTGCGTCGACATCCGCGGCGAAATGGTTTCGACCATGCTCGAAATGGGCCTGCCCTGCGACAAGCACCACCACGAAGTGGCCTCGGCCCAGCACGAGCTTGGCCTGACCTTCGGCACCCTGGTGCAGACCGCTGACCGGATGCAGGTTTACAAGTATGTCGTGCAGCAGGTGGCCCAGGCCTATGGCAAGACGGCAACCTTCATGCCGAAGCCGATCAAGACCGATAACGGTTCGGGCATGCACACCCACATCTCGCTGTGGGAAGGCGGCAAGCCGCTGTTCGCCGGCAACGGCTATGCCGGTCTTTCCGACATGTGCCTGTACT
>JACCDL011197987.1_pt1 | contig 86942 bp, 75 predicted proteins | sample 7441931 | NCBI WGS metagenome assembly JACCDL01 (sample SAMN15323437, study PRJNA562643) | freshwater metagenome | isolation source: river surface water | place: USA:Blue River Watershed | collected 2017-08-16
CCGACCCGACCGACCCGACCGACCCGACCGACCCGACCGACCCGACCGACCCGATAGAACTAGCACATTGCAAGAATATCGTATCGATCGGCGGAGGTCCGGGTTTCGAGCTACTGGCAGCGAGGGACTTTTTTATGGATATCGGGGCCGAGTCGCCGCAAAAATTGATAGTCATTGACATTGAAGACACATGGGCGACATATGGCGACATAACCAATGTCGAGTACCATATTGCCGACATGAATGCGCTCGAAACCGATGCCGCGACCAAAGGCCTGCTTTTACTCGACGATGCCGATTTGTTCATCTTTAGCTTCTCACTCAAGTACTTTGGTGATAAATTTATCAATCTGCTGAACACGCGGTATATGGACAAGTCATTGATCATCAACGGCTTTGACGGCGCCAGGATCGACGGACTCGTCGCAGTTGATACATTTTTTATAAAAAATTTAAAATATGCCACCGAGTCACCGGTTGCACTGTTCAAGCCGCTAGATTAGTCCGAACCATATGGTTCAAACACGAACTTGGTGCCGTCATGTACTATGCGCCCCACGGCATCCCATCCGACGATATCACGCGCATGGCGCGCTTCGAGTTCGGACTTTTGTTGGCGGCAACGAAGGCACACACCGTCGCGCACAACATTCAGTTCATCGACAACAAACGAAACATAGTCAATCGCGTGACAATATCGACACACCTTTACCTTTGCTTCGTGGCAATGTGGGTCATTGTAGCGAGCACCGAGCAAATATACCGCCATGCGACGCAATTCTAGTCGGTCGGCGAGCGGTACGTTGTGGTCATGGTACATCTCGCGCATTATCGATAAGAACTCCCGATGGTGTGCGCAAAGCTTCGGGGTGCGGCTATTTCGGTACTCGATGCGGTGCGTTGCCGGTCGAATACAACTTCCAAATATACAAATTCTTTTCATTATATACCACGAATTTTATTCAATTTTTTTCGCACCGCCGGGCTCCATGTTTTGCCTATATAGATTATGGAGCCCGCTGGGTCCCATGTTTTGCCTATATAGATTATGGAGCCCGCTGGGTCCCATGTTTTGCCTATATAGATTATGGAGGCGGCAAAAAATACCCACCGGGCAATGCCCAGTTGTGTCGCTCTACCCGCGGCGAACCTTTCTTTCAATTAGATCAGTATGCTTTGCCGTAAAGCGATTGGACACGTTCCACCTCCAAAGCATAGTGTGATCCGTATTATCAAATTTGTGGTAGATCGTACCGAGTGTCAGGTCGAGCGGGATCTCGCCGTAAAACAGATGTTCGTCGCAAGACTTGGCCCAATTGATGATCGTCGTACCGTTCGCATACGCAGCGGCATTGATTGGAACACATCGACTGTGGTACCCGATCACATGAATGGCAACGGCTTGGCCCGAAGATCCGCGCATTTTGTGCAAGAACGCATTTACTTTATCAGCAGTCATCATTTCGGGACCATACACCGAAACAAATGGAGACTGTGTCGGCGCCACGTTCATTTGGGCCACGCCATTGGTCGTAACTGGGGTTCGTGTGCCTCGGACGTGACGGGTGATTAAGTCGCTCTTTACGCTATCAGTAAGCTGCGCAAACGGCACCAAATCGTCCTTCCAGCCGCGGGCCATAAAGTGCGGGAACCTGAGCTCGGAGATCTTATTGTCAGTAACAATGCGAAGGTAAAACTTTCGCCCAGCGTGGCATTTGGTGACAATATCACGAGCAATACGCAACACCGCTGCACCTACGTCACCACAACTGATCGATTCTTTGTTCAATTGAGGCGAGAGTACGCGCTCGATGTGGTTCGTGCAAAGGTTCTTGTATATGATACTACGGTTCGCTACACATACTAGATACTTCTGATATGTGGCTGACCTAATAGGTTGGACATCTCGAACCCGTCGAGTCTTGTGTAACTTGCATCGTCGTGTTGTATGTCTGCCCATTGTTTATATTTAAAAAAAAATATTCAATTTTTTATTTGTTGATCATCTGACCAAGTCGTCGAACGAGCGCGTCCTTGTGGATGCTGTCAATGGTCTCCCACGTAGTTGCGAATACTCGCTTGAGTGGCACGGCGGTGGTGCGGTTAGTTAACATGCGCATCATATCGTCGTAGTGAGCTTTGTCGACGATGGGGATGGTGCCGGTGGAGTGATAGCTCTCTGGTTGCTTTGCGGCGGTTGACTTGAATGGCTGCAATGCAAAGTAGCATTCGCGGGTCGAGTCCTGCTTCAGGTCGTTGATGTATGTCCAGTCCCAACGGTCAGTCGTGTCGTCGGCAACAATATCATACTTTTCGTAGAGTTTGGCCAGGTCGCGGTCAGAAATGTTGTCGAGTTTTGTTGGCGGGACACGCGGGTCTCGCTTTACCTCGTCTTCTTCATCGGAAGAGAAGTTGCACAATCGCGCGGGCTTCTTCTTTCGGGACTGACTCTTCATGCGACTGAGAGACTTGTCTTGCTTCATGTGCGCCTCGAGAATGTACTTGGGGTCAATGATGTAAAGTTTAGTCGGTGTTGCATGTAATTTGTACATTAGTTGTAAAATTTTATTGTCAGGGTTGCCGGTCGTCAAGAAGTCGTCTTCGTTGGCGACTATGTTGAGCAGTTCGTTGCATTCTCGCGTCTTGCGGTCCAATGTAAGTATTTGAGCGTGCTGTTCGAGGTTCTCTTGCTTCTGTAGCTCGTACGCCAGTTCTGTTTGCTTGAGCGCATCGTCGAGGTAGACAACCCGATCTTTTTCGAGCTTATCAAGTACGATGAACACGAACCTGCGGAACATTCGCGCGACAGGTTTGTTTGAGATAAACATGGCGTGGTACACCCCATACTTGGTCAACATGTCAACATCGCTACGATCTTGGAGATACTCGTTGCCGTTTCGTTCAGATTTGAGCTGGACTTTGCAGCCTCGAAAAATTTCGACTCCAACTTCAAAAGTACGGATATGTTCAAGAAATGTTTGTTTTGGGATGTTGAGTACAGCACGAACATCTTTCATAATAAAGAGAGGATGTTCATTGGTTCCATATACGACTACTTGTTTGAACGCAACATCATATCTATCTACGATTTGATTGATGAATGTGTTGGCGCTTTCGAGAGGGCTGTAGAAGCCTGCTTCGTTTTTGAGACCATTGAGCTTGTATTCTGACATTATTATATAATTTCATAAAAAAATTCAATTTTTTTTATGAACCAAATCTAATATGTTACTTGGTATGACAAAATAATTGAAAAAGTGTGTCCACCGCGCAAAAGTATCAGTAAATAATGCCAATTCTATGTTGGACGGAATCCCGCCATACATAGAATGCTTTTTTGGAGACAATATTTCGTCTAGTTCGGTGAACCAAGCGCATAATTGTTGCTAAAAGTCATTATTGAAATAACAACAATATGATGTTCAACTCGATAAAATAATTAAAAAAGTGTCTCCGTCGCGTGGAAATATTAGTATATAACACTGATTCTATGTTGGACGGGATTCCGTCCAACATAGATTATGTTGGACGGGATTCCGTCCAACATAGAATCAACAATATTTCGTCTAGTTCGGCGAACCAAGCGCATAATTGTTGTCAAAAAGTATAATTGGATATCGACCAACAACCCAGACCCCATGATACATTTTGTTCTAGTATCCACGCCGCGCGGCGATCTATCGAAAAAAAAAATAAACCCGTCCACCATCCACATTATACTCTCGTCTTACACCAATCACTAATACCAAATTTACCAATCAATCCCATCAAATTCAACTCAATCAACCTCTTATTAGAAAGTTTCGGAACCATCTTCATCAACACCAGTTCCTTAGCTCTCTTTAACCCCTTTACATACTCAATCATCTCAGGGTGTGCATAATCCCGAAATAATCTTCCATCATTGTTAACAACACCCAAATCCGCATTCATTTGTAACAACAGATACACAATATTATGTGGGCAACCATATTGTAATGCCCACATAATAGGCGTGTTCCCATCATTGTCACACGCATCAATATCAATATCATGTCGTCCACAAAGTACTTCTACAACATCAAAATGTTCCTGCGCGGCCAAGTGAAGAGGCGTCTGGTCTTCACTATTTCTCGCATTAACATCTGCCCCAGCACTCAGCAAAAACTTGACAATATGCACATACCCACTGCTGGCGGCGTGATGAAGAACCGTAAATCCATATATACCAACGTTCACATCCGCGCCGTATTCCAGAAGAAGCGCAACAACATCAATATTAATATTCCCACGGTCTTTATGCAAATCGTCCACGTATCCCATCATAACATCATATCGGCGGTCATCCTCATTAAATCTGTCTCTATTAATGGTCGAATTTAATAATGGCGTCCATCCGTTGTTGTCTACCACATTTGGATCTGCACCATGTTCAAGAAGAAATTCGATCGCTTTGACGTCATCACTATTCGTAGCAATGTAATGAAGCGGCGTTTGTCCATCATTGTCAATTGCGTTAACATTTGCGCCTCGACGTACTAATTCAGGAAGCAAATTTGGCATATTTGCTGCTAAATGAGTGGCCGTGACACCGTCGTTGTCTGAGATATTGGTACATGCACCGAGCTCCAATAAGATCATAGCAACGTCACTTCGTTCAGCAGAAATTGCCGAATAAAGCATCGTTTTGCCATTGATATCTTGCGTATTAATATATGGTTGTCGCATTATAAATCCAGTAATCTTTTCAATACTGAACTCAAAATTGAGCATATATAAAAACGTATTATCGTCGCCTCCGTACATGTTAGAAGTATGTTTATATGGTAAAAAATCAATTTTTTAGCTATGTAACCCGCTATCATCCATACTTGCCCTGTCATCCATACTTGCCCTGTCATCCATACTTGCCCCATCGTCCATACTTGCCCTCTCCACCAATATACGTTCCAATAGTCTGAACACTGAACAATAGTATATATTATAGTCGATGTTGAATGTACTGAGCTTCGACGTCGCCAATAAGTCCCTCGCGGTGGCGCTCATACGGTTCGATACAAAAAAGTACGAACGCATCGAGCATGCGCTTGGTGAGTTTCGCGCGATAAAGACGTCGGGTGTGACGGGCGCCGTGTTACTTCGCGCGTTTGTCGACATGCTCGACCGAATACTACATATTTATGATAACGCGATCGATATTAAGTATGTAGCCGTCAAAGATCTCATTCCTGGCAAAAAGCTATCGGATACCGATATACTGGCGCGGACCGCCGCATTAAATGAGTACTTGATACAGCTCGACACGGCCGTCGCTCCATTCGTTGACCCCGCCGAAGAGCTCAAAGTTTTGATCGAGTACCAGATGGGGCCAAATGAAAAGAGCCGAGCAGTGTCGTCGCAGCTGTTGTACCACTACACAAACGTGCTATTTGTTGCGGGAAGACCGGTTGATGGCAACATTATTTTGGTTGGACCAAGTCTCAAAAATACGATATATATTGGCGCGGATGACGCATCGTACGTCAATTTTTTGAATAACCGGCGAACTAATTATGCTGCAAACAAGGCGCATTCGCGTTTCAATCTCGTACGGTTGTTCGGGATCGTTGGCAAGTCCGACATGTTGCGCGACATTGCTAAAAAAAATTATGATGACTTGGGCGATGCTGTCATGATGGCGGTTGCTTGGGTTGTCAAGTGGCAAGGGTTGTGACGGAGCAAGGGTTGTGACGGAGCAAGGGTTGTAATGGGTAACCCTATAATATGTGTTGGATGTACATTGGGGGTGTCGGATGGGAACCGAGTGGTTGCGCCCGTGTTTATAAAAAAATCAATTTTTTTCGATCTAGTAGCTCAAAATGAGGTCGATCAGGCTGACTTCAAACATGCCACATTGTTCCATGAGTCGTCCGATGTATTTGCGTCTAGTTGCGTCGAGTTCGTCGGCGTACTGGATGATCTCCGGAAACATGTCAGCCCAGTAACGGGACCCCACCGGTCCTACGTCCCATTCTATTACTAAACGGATAACATCGTAATTGATATTGTAAATATATGCCAAAAGTGAATGCGGGCGGATACCACCCCTGTAACGAGGGCTGTTATTACATAAACGTTCTAATTCGGCATTAACCGCGACGTCAACCGCGGTGCACCCACGCGGTGTCCCAATTAAGCGTGTATTTCCATATTTAATTAATAATAATAATATATCTATTTTACCACCGGAAATGGCGTAAAATAATGCATTGTATCCTTGATAACATATAATAGAAGTATCGACCTTGTGTTTCAGTAAAAATTCAACAAGCTCAGTATGTTGTCTATTTATGGCATACATCAAAGGTGTATATCCAAACAACAAAGATTGTTCGTTGATATCGGCGCCGAGTGCTAAAAGTTCACGGACTTCTTCGATATCGCCGCGAAAAGTAGCATTAAGTATCGACACGTCCTGTGGTTCGTTCATTGTATATAATTTTATAAAAAAATCAATTTTTTATCGATCTAGTAGCTCAGAATGAGGTCGATCAGGCTGACTTCAAACGAGCCGCATCGCTTCATGAGTCGTCCGATGTATTTACGTCTAGTGGCATCGAGTTCATCGGCGTACTGGATGATCTCCGGATAATGATCGCGACAATGGTCAATAAGGTGGGCACACGGAGTCGCTCCCCATTCTAGTAATAATCGAATAACAACATCATCGCGTCGAGCTGTTGCGCACAACAAGGGGGACGTTGACGCATCGGTTGGATTCGGATTGAAGCCATTTTCTAAGAGCATCCGGATCATTGTCAACGATGTAGGTTTGATCGCATATGGAGCATCGACTAAAATTGCAATATTAAGGAGCGACATGGCACGTTCTATACGATAATTTACATCAAAGCCATATTTGATGAATATACTGATAATATCAATATCACCACGCCAAGCGGCATATTCTGTTACCGGTGCTCCATAATAATGCGCGGAATACATATCCGCACCATATTCAAGTAAAAGTTCAATCATTTCGGCGCCATAGCTCAAAATCTTTATATGATAGTATTCAATCGCGTAATTTAAAACATTATAATAACCAAATCCATACGAAAAGTCTTCGTTGACATCGGCGCCATCCTCCAAGAGCCTGCGGGCAAGCGAAACATCGTTGCGACGAATAGCATCTATCAATGTGATCGTATGCATCATATGAGTGCCGAGTATAATTTTATATAAAAAAATCAATTTTTTATGACATGTATTGATGCGCGACGCCAAAAAAATAAATTGTCCGAACACTCAGTACAATGTTCAAAACTCAGTGATATAGTATACCAGGTTAGGATCAAAATTGTCCCTCGCACCCAGCTTTCTCGAGACGGCCAGTCTCCTATTTTTGTCCAACATCTTCGCATAGTCAATCAAGCCCGGGTATGCACATCGCGCAAAGGATCCACCGTTATTGTCGACAATATCTACTCGTGCGCCAAACTTCAAGAGATATCGTGCGATACTATCAATATAGTAACTTGCCGCGATGATCAACGCGCTTTTTCCATCGTTATCAACAGCATTGACATCGACGCCACTTTCGGCAAGCAACCGCACCACATCGAGTCTTCGTTCATAACAAGCAACCATAAACCCGGTGTAGCCTTCGTTGTTCCTCATTTCGAACCCCGCGAACCCGGCATCAATAAAGAGTTGTACAGTATTGGTGTCGCCATGCCCGCAAGCCAAATGGAACGGCAAATTGCCTTCGTTGTTTTGTATAAGCGGGTTGGCACCATTCTCTAAAAGCATCCGAACCATATCACTACCGCCGTAGTCACACGCCAAGTGTAGTGGCGTGTCGCCTTCCGGCGTCTGAATATTAATATCTGGTCGATATTTTAGCATGATCTCAACCATTTCGAGTCGATCCATCTTACAAGACGCGTGAAGAGCGCTTGCGCCCTCGATATCAAGCAGATCAAGGTTAGTACCACATTGTGCTAAAATTTCGACAATTTCGCCATGTTCCGTAATAGACGCGGAAAATAGCGGTGTATTGCCTTCCTGGTCTTGTGCGTTGATATCTGCGCCGTTGTCTAAAAGCAACCGCACAGTTTCGGCGTCGCACTCCGACTCTTCTTCACAGACAACATGTAGTGGCGTCATCAACTTGTCGTTCTTGACATTGACATCAGCGCCGTTCCTGATGATCAATGCGACCATGTCCGGGTCACACCTGCCACACGCGAAATGCAGCACAGTGTCACCGAAATCATCGCGGGAGTCGATAACAGCACCTGCCGAAACTAGTGCTGTAAAGGTTTCAGCACTACAATTCTTTAGGGCGTGGTATAAATAATTTACCTCACCATGGATGGAGTTGGTTACGATTGCTCCGTTGTCGAACAATAATTTGACAATGTTGTCCGCACCTTGCATGATGGCATCAAGTAGAGGTGTCTCATTGACAACATCATATGCATTTGGGTTGGCGCCGGCGCGCAAGAGTAATTCAGCTGCATCGTAGTTACATGTACGGGCTGCCATATGGAGTGCGGTGGCTACTCCATTCATATGGTCGATCCCAAAGATTTGGGCGGTTTCGTTGTTCGCGCTAAATTCGACAGTATGGCGCACGTTGTTGCTCACGAGCAACTCTGATACTTTGATGGCTTCACTAGTAGGGAGGATCGTAGACATTGTTATCCTGCTTTTTTTATATTTAAGTGTCAAAAATTCAATTTTTTGCCCAGCGGCCTCCATATTATATATAGTAAAATTATGGTACTACATTATGGCTATATATAATATGGTCGCCGCAGGTATTATAATTTTACTATATATAATAGGGAGGCCGCAGGTGCTCATGGCCCGAATGCTGACACCCATCGGCCCGCTGATGCAAAGTAGACTAAAGCGACGCATCCGATTGTGGCGCCGGCAATTGACTTGTCGACACCAGCCGGAAGCATGATTGGGTAGCCACCAGTTCCGTCAGCGTTCTTTATGAGAATGACTTTGTTGTCGCCATTACTACCCGACTTTCCGAGGAACAACTGTTGTCCGTCGTATCCAGCGGACAGACTCCGGATCGTATATGTGTATGGGCCAGTTCCGGTTAGGCTGATTAGGCATGCGCTAACTCCAAGAACGTTCAAGTTATCGCCGTTCGCTGTTCCGGTCACCGTAATAGTGACTATGTTGCTGGAAAACTGCTGAAATGACGCCCGCTTCAGTTCGCCCGTCGCGACGTTATATAGTAACGGAAACCAGTTCGATTGACTAGTATCATCGTACGTGTTTAGGTTTGAGCTCACAATGCTGAGAGATGTATTGAGAGAAGTGTATGCCAAAGCTGGCGCAGTTGAGACCAAAACAAGATTGTTTAGCGTCGAGCTGTATGCGACGCCTGTCCAGCTCGACGATGTGTAAGACGCCGAACTCCAATTTGTTCCATCTTTTGAAAAGAAATATGTTCCTGGTACAGCGGTAACTGGCGTTCCGACGAACATATGTCCGGTCCATATTATTCTGTACATTCCGTCGCAACTATATCCAATACTATTGATAAGCGTCGTCCATGTAGTTCCGTTTGTTGATTTGAATACACTACCGGATGATGTAACAAGGATACTAAACCCTAGCTCGGGGCTATGACATCCGTTCGTAATCAGCCCCCCGGGCTGGGTTCTGTTTGTCCATGTTGTGCCATTTGACGACGTCATTATGCTGTCGTTCGTGCCAGTACCGGGGTTGATACTTATAAACAGGGAGTTTGTTGAGTCCCAAAATACAGCCGTGTATTGTTGAACTGCAGCCGCTGATCTTGCCGTCCAAGTGATTCCATCGGTTGAAGTGGACACCCTGTTTGTACCTGTGCTTGCGACCGCAACAAACAAATTTAATGTCGGTGAGTATGCTAAACTTAACCATGTATTTGCTTCTAGTGCATTGGCGACCCCGGTCCAGTTTACTCCGCCATCGTCCGAATATAGTGCATTAGTAGTACTATTGTGTCCGACCGCAACAATTCGCCCCAATGCAGTGCTGTATGCGAGACCCCGACAATTTAGCGCCAATGCGGCCGATGTTAGTGTTGATTTGGTCCATGTAGTGCCGTTTGTTGAGTACGCCAGGTATGCGCTGTCTTGTTCGCCACCGCCGGCGCCGCTGTTGTCGCCACACATCACAAAAGTACTTTTGGCATCTACCCAAATTACTCGCTGCCAGTTTGTCCCCGCGGTTCCCGTGGGTTGGGTCGACGTTGCCCATCCAGTGTTGATTGTCGATACCATTGTGACGCCATTGGTTGCTGCGCCGAGTTGGACCGCTGGCGCGTAATATGAACCGGCTGGTGCTCGAATGTTTGCTGTAGATGTGATCAACGGCGTTGATGTATCGACTGTTAGGATGTCGCCCGTGTCGCCGTTTTTGCGCACCAGCAATGCTTCCGTGCTTGTTGTGTCGATGACAACCGGGGCGTCTAGAGTGGCTAGCGGGGTTGTTGTATTGATGGTGAGATACGCCGTTGTGCCTGTGTTTTCGTATATCCTGAATAGATCTGTGTAAAATTTGCTGTCAGATTTGCGAAAGTATGCCCAACCGGCGCGCTCGCCAAACTCGATGTAACCACTGCTGCCATTGCAACTTATTTTCATGTTTTGGCCCGAAACGCTGGTGAACACCTCAAATGTTCCAGCATAATCGCTTCTTAGCTGACCGCGACCGCCTGATGTGAGAACCAAGTCGCCGTTTGCGTTCAATTGTAAGCGCTGGGTTCCGTTGTTTGTAAAGTCAATGGCGCCGGCTGCTGATGCGTACAACCCGGTGTCGGCGTCCGCAAATCTTAGGGCTGGGGCGGATACGCTGCCGTCCGGGAGTGTTAATGCGGCGCCTGAAATGATGCGAGGTGTTGATGTATCAACTGTAAATATGTCACCAGTTGCGCCATCTTTACGTATGAGAAGCGCCGCGGTGCTCGTAATGTCGGCGGTCACGGTTGATTGAAAAACTGTGCTTCCGGTTCGGAATGTTGCAAAATATGTTGATCCTTGGTCGTTTGAGAACGCGATGTCGGTCGATGTGCCATTTGTTGCAAGAATGATAGGTTTGTTGGCTTGGGCGTTGTTTAGTTGCCAATTGCCAGTTGAAGTGGCGTGCCCCATGTACGCACGTAATGTTGCGCCCTCGTACCAGCGAATCAAGCTCGAACCGGCAGATATATAGAAATTTAGATCGTTTGCGGTTGTTGTTGTGCCGTTGCCGATGTACAATTCGGGGGTTGTGCCGTCGACGATGACACGTTCGCTTGTTGTATTGACGGTAAACTTGTCGCCGCCGCTATTGTTGGCACGAACCAGGAACGCGGTTGCCGATGTTGTGTCGATAACCGTGGGCATTTCGATAGTTGCGAGAGATGATGTGAACGACACATAGTTGGTGCCACTGAGGGCAAAATTGATGTCATTGGTAATGGAATATAGTCCGGTTGTGGGTGAGTTCGTGAAGTTTAGACTAGGTGCGCCGACGGCGCCATTTGCTAGACTCATGCTCGTTATGTCTTCGACAATGCTCACCGATACTTTTGTAAAATGTTTGCTCATTTGGTGCGTATACCATAGACCGGATTAAAATTTAAACTAAATATATCGGTGTTGAATGAAATATTGCGTAAATATTTAAATTGTGGTGGCACGTCGAATGATATTTGATACATCGCCTTCATTGTGCCCGGACAATGATCAAAAAAAAAATGAGTGGGGCGGTACCATATTTTTACTATATATAATATGGAGCCCCTAGTACCCACCTAACCGGCGCATGAGTGGTGTCTCGACAATTGGATAGTCGTCAACTTGCGGAATCGCGTGACCGTATGTGCGCGGGTTGACCGGGAACAATCGAATGTTGTTCGGATAATGACTAGTTGTTCGGCGATCTTGGAATGCTTTTCGCTTCTTTTTGAGTTGCGCGGCGGTGCTGCGTGATCGCGGTGTCATACATACGTACAATGCGCATCGAATGTTCTCACGTGCGCGATCTCGCTGTGGCTCGACGCCCTGGTGGATTGTGCGGCTATCCCATAGCATCAGAGAGCCGGCACGTGCTGATAGACATATATCTTGACATTTTTTTTCGTCTTGATAGAACTCGAGCTGGGTGTCACTGAGCTTGTACCAGTCGGGTTTGTCTTGAATATCGAAGCGCTCCCGACATTCGCCATGATATTGATGCGACCCGCGTAGTACTCGCAATGTTGCATCACCCGGTTCAACATCGTACAAGTTTACGAGACCCTGAACACATTCGAACTCATTTCGGCGATACGATTGGTCGGTATGCCACCATGATGTTCCGCGATACCAGCCGCGGCCCGTTTGCTCGCATGGTAGCGAGATACTAAGACCATCAAAGCTCGTCAGCAAGTCGCTTGTGTCCCAAATATCATAAAATGCTTCAATAACGCAGGGATGTTGGCGGATTACCCACGACATTGGGTTGTGTCCCACGTTCCAATGCTGAAGCAGCATGCCATGTTTTGGCAAAAGCTCAAAGAATGAGCGGTATGTGTTCGGTTGGTCCTTGATAATGGGGCGTTGTGTATGTTTGGTCAAGTGGTTCAAGTAGGTCCACATTTGTTCCCTGAGAGCCGCGATCATCTCTGGTGAGATGACGTCTTCAATGACGTGGACGCCATCATGTTCGAGCGTGAGTTCGGTCCCGGGTTGATACACGAGCATTATTGTACAATTATATTTTATGTTATATATTCAATTTTTAACGGATTGCGTAATATTACGCGGATTGCACAAAAATTTACTGCTCGTCAAGTCCGTCATATCCCGGGTCGATGGCACCGAGAAGCAATTTCAGTATCCACAAATACGGAGTCAGTTCGATACCGTGCGCGTCATAAATTTCTTTACGCTCCAATTCAAATCCGGATGTCGTGTCGATGATGTCGCCGTATCCGGACTGATATTTGGTCTCGCCCCGAAAATTAAAAAATTTGAATACTTTCTTAATTTTGGCGAATCTGGTGTTGGCAACGCTTGCGGCAAGTTTGTTTTCGCCGTTATTGTCGAGACGAGTCAAAAATGCATGAGCATTCGGATCTTTGCCTAATTGGGTAAATTGGAACACGCATGCGTTGCCAATATTTTGGTCATTACATGTTCGCTTTACTAATTCTAATGCCCGTTCAACGACACATTCGTCATCTGCGACACCATCTGTTAGTACGATGAACATGAGCGGTTTTTGTAGTTTTTGATCGCGCAATGGTTCAATGAACAATGGTTGTATACACTTATCGTTGAGAGCTCGACCGAGCGGAGTCGGGCCATGGAAATATATTTTGTCAATTTTATCTCGGATATCTTGTCCTTTAGTCAGTCCGTCATATGCGACATCATTGTTCAAAAATCTAATCGAAATGCCGTCTTCGTCGAACAATCCGATCACTTTGCTGATGATATCGGCAATAAATTTTAGGTCTTTGATGGACGAGCCGTCGTCGACAAATTTCATGGAGCCGCTGTCGTCGACAAGCAACACAACATCATACAAAGCCAATTAAAACAAATCAGTCACCAAATCGTAATGCTCGAGACGGATACATTGTTGTAGTTTTTGTATATTTACGTTCAATAAACGCTCGATTACGAGGTCAAGTTGGCTCCGAGAATAGAAAGAATTTAGTCTGTTAACGTTGTAGCATTTCATTATTTTCTCTCTGATATCCGACTGAATTTTGTTGTAATTGGGCGGCGGCGCCACATTTAAGGGGTCTTCGCGTTGTACGCTCAGTCGGTTCTCTTGTTTGAATGCTTCTCGTACGAGTGCCATTTTATTACAAATGTGTACTTTATGTTCAAATTATTTCGGTTTAGGGTGGCATGCTCACGAAGTATCGGGGACAAAGTCGGTGCTCGAGGATTGTGCTTAAAATGAACATCCCAAAGCATTTAAATGTAATTTGAGTGCGGCGCCGGCGATGCTGTTATGTTGCGAAAACAATGCTCGGCGGGAGATGTCGCAGTAAACATTTTAAAAAAATATTAATTTTGAAATTATAATGGAACGACCAAAATTCTCGAGATTACAAAACAATGTACCAGGAACGAGTGCCAATACAAACACCCCGCGAGGTGAGGAGTCTAAATATCCGGGGTATTTAGGCAAAGCGATCAAGTACTATGATGACGCCATTCAATTGGGATTTAAAGACGATGCTCCATGGTCGGCGATCCATGTTTACTATACCAACAAAATACGGCTTCTAATTCGATTTGGAAAATATAAAGATGCGGCGGATACTTTGGTGGATATGGTGATGGAAATGGACGAATTCTCCGACATAATGACAACATATGTTGTTAAAAATATGTTGGATGCCGTGCTTGCGTCAGAAAGGGTGCGCGGTTGTTTGGAAGTATTGAGTCGTGACGATGCCTCGGCCGAACGGCGTTGCGCTGCGTTGATGCTGATGGACCGTGATGAGTAACCTACTTTCCGGATACGACGATCTTTGAAGAAGCCGAGGCATGTTTATTAACCCAAATTGGTGAATATCCGACCGAATGGCCGTGGGTTGTGAGTTCAAGCAAAAAATAAGTAAATATGTTACCTACTCTATTCATCAGAGTCGGCTTCGTCGGCGTCTCGTCTAGCCATGTCTAGATTGTTGATGTCTTGGATGAACTGAGCTTCCGTGTAGTTGACGGTTAACTTGATCCGGTTGCCGTTAAAGATGATGTTACCACTGGCACCGAGTTGCTCCTTCGCCAAGTTAAAGAAATTGATGCCATTGGGTTGGCATGGTATTGATACGAGTTCCGTGAATTGTGGGTACCGTAGTCGTAATTTTTTTAGTGTTGAGTTCAATGATATGTGCTGAACACGGATTGCATAGTAGGTCCATTGGTAGTTTGGTTTGTTTATCTTGATGATCATGAAGCGGTCACGCGTTGCGAGTGATCTGGTGCGCGGGGCGCGTTCGTCGGCGGCAACTTCGAACCTGTTTTGGAGGTCTGTGAGGGCACCATGAGTAATTTCGTTGTCTTCTTTGAGCTCGGTGAGTATACCCGATTGTTTTTGGATCAGCTCCATCTGTTTATCAATTTTTTCACTTAGTATATCAATTTTTTTGTCTTTGATGGTGAGTTGGCACGATTTGTATGCGCTTTGATACTCCCAATAAAGGTTGAACAGCTTATCAAGCGAGATTACGAAGTCGCGCGCGGCATTGCCGTTTTCGGTGTTAACAACAAGCAATAACTTCTTTAAGTCGTGCGGCATGATGAGAATGTGGATCGTTTTGCCTTTACCCGAAGAACGGGATAATTGTGGATAAAGCTGGGAGAAATTTGGACTATCTTCCTTGTTTTCGGTATTTTCAGGGTCAATGTTCTGTGTAGCTTCTGGGCTACACAGAAATTTTTCATATTCATCATTAGAAAGTTGAATGATTGGGATGTCGTATTTCTTGATAAGTTTAAGAAGGCTTAATTTTTGAGTCTTTATCGCACCCTTGTACCCAAACGCGCGCACCAAGTCGTTCGTAATGTAGATCGGGATCCCGTGGCTAAACGAGTTCCAGAGCAAGTCAAACGGTAGAAGGTCCGATAGTTGGAATCCGACAATGTCGGTGAATTCTTGGATTGTCAGCATCGAATACCCGGTATTCATTGCTTTTTTGATCAGTTCTTTGCGTTTGAGCCGCTCTTGTTTGTACGAGTCCTTGATGTTCTTCAAATTGGTGATATTCATCATTTTAACAATATTTTGTGCTATCTTTATAATAAAAAAATAAAAAATTCAATTTTTAAACGCGGATAGAATGGAACCATTCTATCCGAACTCTTCTATGATGTAATGCTTCTCATTGTACGGGAACACATTCTCAAAATATTTCAGATATTTTTTTATTGGTTGGAGTCCGAGCAACTTGACGACCTTTGGATCGAGCGTCTTGGTCCAGTCCCAGTCGAGCATTTTTTTCTTTTTATTTTTGATAATTTTTTTGATGTTCTTGGTGTCCAGAAACTGATCGAAGTATCTCTCAACCTTGCGCCACTTTTCTTTGTTCTTGATCAATGTACGAAAGCTCTTGCCGCCCAAGTTTGCACCATCGTACAAGTCGTACAATATTGAAAAGTAGTCGCGGTGCGGGTTGAGTGGACACGGCATGCGGATATTGTGCTTTTTGTAAAATGCCGCGTTAAGTTGGTTCATTCCTAGGTCGGTTATCTTGATGAACAAGCCGGGCGCCGGAACATCAAATACTTTATCTTTGTAGTAGTACCGCAAATATTGGTTGGGTTTGTACACGAGGCTTGTATCCGCGACCAAAATATTGCGAATAAACAAATCATTGTGGGCGTACCGTGGGAACTTTAATTTGATGGTTTCCAGTGTGAAGCACACCTGAAATAGTAGTCGGTCCAGGAAGGCGTATATGGTATCCACCGGCTTCTTTGCGACAGCTTCGATATCGTCCTCGAGAGAACCCGCGCCCTTTTCCATCTGAAGCACTAACATGGGTTTGAGTAACTCAATTGGGTGATTTTTGTAAATGTATTCACAATGTTTGCTAGATTTGTCTTTGGACATAAGAAAGTCCGCATACGGGACGCATGTATCGAAAAGGCGCCTCGGGGTGTCCTGACACTTTAGTGTATCCAAATACCCAATAATGTGCGGGGTTTTGCTCGTTTTGATGAACAATTTGGTGAGTTCTTTACATGCGTTGATCTCGTATTTGATGTCGGTTAGTTGGTCGGCAGTGGACCTAATTTTGTCGCTGTGGGTGGCGAGAAACATCGGAAAGTACTTGTATGCGGCATCGGATGTTATGACTATTATGGTACGTGAGCCGCCGGAGCCGTATTTGATTATGGCATCTTTGGGTATGCGACATGGGTTTATTTGCTTGGGTTTGGGTCGTGATGTTGCACCTCCTGATTTGCGATCAATATTCCAAAATTTATCATACTCGGGCTTATCGAGATAAATAATTTTATCGGACACTGATATTTGGTCGACTTTGATGATTTTGTCCGGAACAACATTGTGTTTAATGATGTACTCATGCGGAGCATCCGGGTATGGATTTTTTTGGTAATCGGCAGTATTGACACAATATAAGTAACCGACTTTGTTTAGTCGGTTAGGGCCCTCTGGATGCCATTTATCCTTACGTAAGATAAGCTTTCCGGCCCTTATACCCCAGCCTTTGTTTAGTCGCGCTTTATCTCTCGCAATACTATATAGTTTGGCTTCCGTTATATCATCGGTCATGTAGACTCCGGTTTGAGTATTGAAGTCGTTGTCTCCCCTGGGTGTCGCAACGCGGAGCTCTTTCAATTTGTGAGGTGTGCCATGGTACAATATTTTACTCATCATATAGCAAACCGGAGATTTTGTATATAATATTATAAGATAACGAACGTGGTTCACTCTCCCTATATTGGCACCATTGGGTCCTTATTTTTTAACTTAAAAAATGTCGTTATATATAGGACGGTACTCATGGTCACGACATCAATACCATACATAATAATGTTACTTTACATGTTAATTTATATATTTATGACATGTGTAAGAGCCGCCACCTCGCGGTTTGTGGTGTATGGGGGCAAGCACAAGAAGCCTGCCGGCAAATTCCGCCGCGACGTCGATCGCGACGAGCCAAGCACCGAGCAGCTCGAATGTGGGTTCGTCGAGCAATATGAACGCGCTGTCGAGGATAAATTCGTCATACATTACGGTGATCTAAATAACACCATTAAGTATGATAATCGATATAAAAACCCCATTCGATTGACCTGCCACAATGGTCAGCGCAAACTTTTGTTGAACGAAATCCAGTTCCTGGAGTACTATCTAAACGTTGGTAAGCCAAACATAGTCGTCTATATTGGGTCAGCGCCCGGCGAGCACTTGACACTTATCAAGGAGCTGTTTCCGAATAATAAGTACCTGTTGATTGATCCAAACTACCAGATTATTGACGATGACATAGTGTACGTATACCAAAATTCGGACGTTATCAGCACCAATGCAAAAAAACTCTATGATGTATACGCGAACAGCCCGATCGAGCATCGGCGACGCGCCGCCAAAAAATTAAAGAGGTCTAAATTTTTGTATGGTGGCGAGTTCGACGCGCTCGACCACCAAACGAACCGGTCCATGGTCGACGAGCAAATGAAGCTTTTTGGCGACGTCCACCACGTTAACTTGTTCGATGACATTGTGGGTTCGTCCGAGTTCGACATATTCGTCATTCAGGACTACATGACGATCGAGCTCGCAAAGAGGCTTTCGGTCGGCATGGGATCGTTCACGGGCGACAACGAGGTCGTGTTCATCTCGGATATCCGAACTAACTTGTTTAGCGAGATCGGGCCGGTCGATCTCGACATTTTGTACAACGATGCCATCCAAATTGTTGCGCTTGACTATTTGAAGCCGGCGTGGGCGATGCTCAAGTTCCACACACCGTACGAGTGCGACCAGAGCGACGTCATGAAGTTCGACAATAGTGACATGCGCGACATGATTGCGCCGTACTTTGACAAGTATAAAGAGATAACGGGGCGAGACATCATTGACGAGTACAAGAATGGTCAACTCTATCATTACAAAAATTCGGTTATTTTGCTACAACCTTGGGCACCCAAGGCGTCGACCGAAGCAAGAATGGTCATATCGCGCAAAGATATCGTTGAAAAAAATATACAACAATACGACAAAAGCGAGTGGGAAGACAAGTATGTGTATCTCAACACATATCGTACCATGTACTACAATGATCTGTATACGGTGAATGGCGCCGCGGCATACGACTACTGCGGGTGTCTTGACTGTATGATCGAGCAAACCATCATATTTATATACTATACTAAATATATCAAAGGCGGGGAGATCGACCCTTTGAAGTTGTCGTACGATGCTATCAAGAGTGCGCTGACGCCAGAATTTTTTGAATACTTGGGAAAATTTTATAAAAAAATCAATGCGCACACGGGTTACGACCTCGGCAAGAAGACATCAAAAAAGTGCGCCATCCATGGATGGAACGACCGGCGGCGCGCCAACAAATACTTCTTTCGGGCCGGTGGCCAGCTTCTGGAGTACGATGGTGCGTGTAACTCCGCGCGGCACAATATTCAGGGGTCCGCAACCGATGAGATCAACATTATGAAAAATGTCGTGCGGCTCGTGCGGCAAAGTGATTAGTTGTTTGTACGGGTGGTATACCGCGCGATAGGTCTGATTCGCGGTCGCTTTATCAAAGTTGGGTGTGTTTGCACCATGAGTTATCAAAAAAATATAAGTCAATGTTTGAACACCCTACGCGGTTCCATGTGATAAGAGCAATTCTACAATTTGAATGTTACCGTTGATTGCCGCATAACTAAGAGGGTCCCGACCATTTGCGTCTCTAGCATTTGGGTTGGCATCATGGTTCAGAAGCAATCTAACAATATCAACTCGCTTGTTTTGTACGGCATAATGGAGAGCGGTCGTATTGGAGTCGTCGTGGCTATCCAAATCAGCACCATAGTTCAATAATTCTTCTACAATACGAATGTTGCCACTGATTGCCGCATAACTAAGAGGGTCCCGACCATTTGCGTCTCTAGCGTTCGGGTTGGCATTGTGGCTCAAAAGCAATCTAACAATATCAACTCGCTTGTTTCGTACGGCATAATGGAGAGCGGTCATGCCGAGACGATCCTTGTTGTTTACGTTGACCATGTGGTCGCGCTTAACTTCATCCATATTTCCGTTCATTTTATATATAGTTATAAAAAAATTCAATTTTTTTTTTACCCAATATATGGCGCTCAATCCTCTTTTATAGATCATTCGATCAATTTGAACGTGAACCACTTGTAGAAGTCAGATGTGCCGATGTTTGATCCATTATATCGTTCTCTGATCTGGTCTCCATCCGGCGTAAAATCGTCAAATGATGGTGGCTCATCATTCAAAAATTCAATATCATCCATATTTTCCATGAAGTGTTCCGTGTGAATACTATTTATTGTGTCGTAGTTGTCGCCCCAAAACCATCATCGATATAGTATCGTCGCAACAATTCGTCGGTATATAACATTTTTTTGGCAAAATATACAATATTTATAGCATACCATTACATTGCGGATGTGTTCAATATATTGGTTGAGTGTACATTCTACCAGTGAGCCACTCGTAGAATGTTGCCGGGTTCCGGTCAACATTAGTATCCTCGACCAATGCACTGGAACAATAGTAAGCTTCGTTGTAGAACCTGACGCGGACCGTGGCGTTGGTGCCAGCACCGATGTTCAAAAATTTGTTCCACGCGATGTAGATGCCGGACATTGGCGCATTGTGTTGGCATCGCTTCTCAACGAACAAGTTGATGTTGTTCTCGCTGCGGAACCCATCCAGGATGATGCACGGTAGCTCGCCGTGATAGAACCCCCTCAAAAAATAGATGAACGGGTCGTGCTCGTCGAGGAACGTGAGTTTGTCCAGATTTTGAGTAAACCCCGCCGTGTTGATGTCGCCGATGGTGTCATAGCCCCCGAAGTCGCTACATTCCCATTTTGGAAAGCGGCTGAACATGTATACTTTGGGGGCGGCGTGTGTTCAACATGTTGGGTCGGCAACAATATATGTAAAAAATATATGTTCAGATAATTTCGGCGGGTGCCAGGGGGCAAAAAAGAAATCACTCTGTATTCTTGGGTTCTCTGGAGCTACGGGCTTGTGACCGCGTGCGCTACATTGCTTTCTTTTTCTCCAAAGTATTGGGTACATATAAATTAAAGAAGCATCATTTTTTTAGAGGTATAGCATCTTTTTGTGACACTTGGTGGCTTTGAAAAACGCCTTTCCTCTGTCCATTGTATTAATATTTATAGTGAAAAAATATGGCTGAATATGGAAGGTAAAGTTATGGGCGCCACAAAGATGGTGCTTCTGAAACATAGTTACCCCACGCATCACGCTTGGCGCCGAATTGGTCGCGAGTGGGATCGGAACTCCACGGGCTATAGTCGGGTTTACCATAACTACAATCGTTGACTCCATGACTACTGAACTCATTCGAAGGCGGTCTATAGATCGAGCTTTCGGGTGGAGTGTAATTGAATACGGGAGACTCATCTGGCTCAATTTTGCGAGGCGGATCGCTGAATCCCACATTAGTGTAACCTTCCGGCAAACTTGGATCGTAGTAAGGATTTGGGAGCTCTCGGTTTACAAAGAGTGGGTCTCCACTGTCGCCAATGTTGCACGGAACCGGAATTGTACGAGGGTTGACAAGAACACCGTGTTTGGCTCTTCTGCGAGCTTCCTCCAAATCGTGAATGAGTCCGTGCCAAGGTTGCATGTTTATATATAATTATTAAAAAAATTCAATTTTTTTATAGCTTAACGGACCTTAATAGCTCAAAATAAGGTAGATCAACCCCTCTTCGAATGCTCCACAACGGGCCATAAGTTTCGTGAGATATGTCCATCTGGTTTGTTCAAGCTCGTAGGCATAGTCGCGCATATCTTGCGATAATATGCTTATTAACCGCTTGCATACGCGAGCGCCGTACTCCAAAAGCATTTGGACCATGACATCTGACCTTAGTACCAGTGCCCCGATAAGCGCCGATAGTCGACCACATGCGATGTTCGGATCCGCGCCGTGCTCTAGTAGCAACCGAACAATATCGGGCATTTCGCAGGTTACCGCATAAATTAGCGGCGTTCGGTTGCTACCGCAAAGATTTGGATCAGCTCCATAATTTAAAAGAATGCCCACATGTGCTTCATTGTCGATGCCGTTGATGGTGATGCTTTCGCACAGGGCCGTCATCCCGTCGGGTCCCACGGCGTTTGGATCAGCGCCGTGGTCCAGAAGAAGTATGACTATATACAAGTCGCCCAGTGATTCTATGATGGGCACGAGATCGGACCAACCTCTCGAATTTGGGTCAGCGCCCATCAAAAGAGCTTCTAATATGGCGTCATAGTCTCCGGGATAGATGCCACTCCACAAGGATCGGACCAGTCGGGCTTCCATCAGTATATAGTTTTCGTCAAAATATTCAATTTTTTATGTCGTTGGGTCGGTGGGCCGTGATGATAAAAAAATATTTGTTTAGTACTCCATAATGAGATCGATCAGGCCCGCTTCAAAAGCAAAAGGTATAGCTGACATGATAGCTGATTTTCTATCGCGGATCAGCTCAATTGCGAGCTCTTTTATGTTTCGTTCCGCGATGTCCCAAAAAGTCAGACCGTCATTGTTTTGGATGTTCGTATTGGCACCATATTCTAATAATATACGTAATTTGTCCCTGGCACACCACGCATACGAAATGCTGAACAAAACGGTTCGCCCATTATAATCCTGAATATTTGGGTCGGCGCCGTGCTCTAAAAGGTACCGAACCAACATAGAATTATTATTCGTCAAAGCTTTGTGTAGCGCTGTGCGACCGTTTATATCTTGAATATTTGGGTCGGCGCCGTACTTGAGTAGTAGTTTGCCGATATGATTGATGTTGCCATTTATTTGAGCGACGACCATCAAAGCGGTCTCTCCGAGATGCTGAACAGCGTTCACATTGACGCCATGATCTAAGAGAATTTGAACTTTACGGGTGTTCAAATTCATAGAAGCGTGTATCAGAGCCGTTCGATTATTATAACCATGTGCTTCTGGATCGAGTCCGCAATCGAGTAAAAATTGGATCGCTTCAGCGGGTGCGTCATATATCCTGTTGATCAAATATGTTGGGCCAAATTTGATGGGTCTGCCGATGCTGTTACTATATTTTAAAATTTCATGAGCTTCGTCGAGATTTCCCCATCCGACTGCCCGAGTAAAAGCGTCAAGCATGTTATGTTGTATATTTACAATAAATATTCAATTTTTGAACAACACGGTGTTCAAAAAAAAATCCATCGGGGGATTGATCGTTTACTCCTCGGCTTCGTCGGTGTCTCGTCATGTCTAGATTGTTGATGTCTTGGATGAACTGAGCTTCCGTGTAGTTGACGGTTAACTTGATCCGGTTGCCGTTAAAGATGATGTTACCACTAGCGCCGAGTTGTTCCTTCGCCAAGTTGAAGAAGTTGATGCCATTGGGTTGGTATGGTATTGATACGAGTTCCGTGAATTGTGGGTACCGTAGTCGTAATTTTTTTAGTGTTACCTTTAGGGACACATGTTGGACGCGGATAGCGTAGTAGGTCCATTGGTAGTTTGGTTTGTTTATTTTGATGATCATGAAGCGGTCGCGCGTTGCGAGTGATCTGGTGCGCGGGGCTCGTTCGTCGGCGGCAACTTCGAACCTGTTTTGGAGGTCTGTGAGGGCACCATGAGTAATTTCGTTGTCTTCTTTGAGCTCGATGAGCATCGAGTGTTGTTTGTCTATTTTTTCGATTAATATATCAATTTTTTTGTCTTTGATGGTGAGTTGGCGCGATTTGTATGCGCTTTGATACTCCCAATATAGGTTGAACAATTCATCGAGTGAAATGACAAAGTCGCGCGCGGCATCGCCGTTTTCGGTGTTGACAACGAGTAGCAGCTTCTTTAAGTCGCGTGGCATGATGAGATTGTGGAGCGGCCTACTCTTCAGCTGTGCTTTAGTTAATTGCGGATAAAGTTGGTTAAAATCAAGATTTTTGTTGTTTTCTTCCTTGTTTTCGGCATTTTCTTGGGGAATATTTGGGGTAGCTTGGAAGCTACCCGTAAATTCTCTATAATCATCATTAGAAAGTTGAATGATTGGGATATTATATTTTTTAATGAGTTTTAGAAGACTTAATTTTTGAGTCTTAATCGCACCCTTGTACCCAAAGGCTTGAACCAAGTCGTTCGTGATGTAGATTGGGATCCCGCGACTAAACGAGTTCCAAAGTAGGTCAAACGGTAGAAAGTTCGACAATTGGAACCCAACGACGTCAGTGAACTCCTGGATAGTCAACATCGAGAACTTGGCATCTAGGGCTCTCTTGATCAGCTCTTCACGTCTGAGTTGTTCTTGTTTGTACAAGCTCGCAATGTTCTTTAAATTGGCAATGTTCATCATTTTAACAATATTCTGGGGTATCTTTATAATAAAAAAATAATTATCCCGGATATTTACATCAACACCACCATCCAAAAGAATTTGAATAATATCCATATAAAAGTACTTAGTTGCGAGCATAAGCACGGTTTGTCCACCATTATCCTGAATATTTGGATCGACACCAACGGCATTCAAAATTATCTCAACAATACAAGGGTCGCCACGACCGACCGCACGCATTAATGCCGTACGTCCGTCGTTATCCTGAATATTTGGATCAATATTTTTTTCTTCCAAAAGCATTCGAACCGCTGATTCGCGCCCGGTTGCTGTTGCATACATTAAGGGCGTCGCTCCATCATTATCCCGGATATTTGGGTCGCAGCCGTAGTCAAACATGTATGGGACACATGTTGTTTTGTCACGGAGAGCCATATAATGGAATGCTGTTCGACCTTCTTTATATAAAACATTCGGATTAGCTCCACTTTGTAAAAGTAGCCGTACGATGCGGCTGTCCGCAATTTTAATAGCCATAAGTAACGCATCGTTCCCTTCCGAATCTTGGGTGTGTACGTCGGCGCCGTGATCCAAAAGCATTCGGGTAATTTTGTATTCGTCTCGTATTATGGCAAGCATCAAAGCGGGTTGTCCGTCGGTATCTCGAGTATTGGCGTCGGCTTCGCACTTTAAAAGTAACCATACCATCCAGGCGCATTCTGCTTTGATAGCCGCGATAAGTTTGCTCATATTTATGATATAAATGTATATTATTCAATTTTTTTTAGACCCGTGTTCGGGCGCCGCTCCAAAAATAAGCCAAAGCCGCACACTATCAAAAAATAAGCGCCCTTGCGGGTGCCATATTGTATATAGGCAAAACATGGTAGCCCCTATTGGCGACACAATGGACACGCGCGGCGTGATTTCAAGTATATATCGACACAATCACGACATCCGATGACGTTGTTACACCCCAGACATCGCACGCAAATGTGACCCGCCGACATATTATCAAAACAAATCAGACATGATTCGGCCGCATCGATGCGGATATTACAAAACTTTCGACCGGAACGCATAGCTTTATTTAGCTGAAATTCATTGTAGAAATCGTCATCAATGTGCCGACATAAATCATCCCCGACGATATATCGTAATTTCCGCACGCTCGTGACCCAATTGAAGTAATTGATGGGTAATGTCTTCAATTCGAGCATTATATCGTAATAATTTTTAAGATAATATTGTAACATTTTTTTACAATTGACCCTGTCAATGGCGTTCGGCGACTGGTTATATTTATTAAGTAGACACATCAAAATATCAAATAAAGATATATAATATTTGCTTTTTCTAAATTCGCGCGCCTGTATATTAAATGCAATTTGCCGATGCGTAACGCGAATTTCACTCGACGGATGTATGGATGCCATCGATGCATGGTAGCTGAGTGCTACTTTATCGGCAACGAATTGCCCGTAAAATTTTTTAACACGTCCAATTAAATTCTTATGATCGTCGTAGTACTCAACTTCTGATAGAGGAATGCTATTTTGCGTCACGTACTTTTTGTGTATAAAATTGAACTTCCGTATTAATGCAATATCACGCGCTAACGCATATTCTTGAGGATCGATATGTGATAGCATAATTTTGCAACGATCGTCATATAGTTGATAAATTGTTTCTTTGATCGATGTATATGAACATTTATCATGAAACATGCCAATGAGTTGGATATTTTTTGAATCGGGAAATTGATCCACAAGATCCCATTTTTTACCTGTTCTGAGTAACCAGACGACTTTAATTTGCTCATCGACATACGCATCATTCTTGTAGTTACTGATAAATGGAATAAGATTATTGATATTTTTACTTGCTTCTTTATGAAATTTAAGATAACAGTATACGACTTCATAGTCCTTCGCGTCTTGGGGATCGGTAAAGCCGTTTACTCCGAAATATCGAGGTAAACGTGTAATGGCTGCTAACATTGGTATAATAATTCTGGTTTCAGTTTCCGTCAAATTGGCACTATCGACGAATTGACAAACACCCTCAAGAGTGTCCGATGGATTGTGCTTATATAGTCTATAAATCAAAGTTTGGATATCCATTTGGAATATTCTTTAATAAAAATTCAATTTTAACCGGGTGCCATATTATATATAGGCAAAATATGGCACCGCCTAGTCATCCCCCGTCATCCCCTCGAGGTTGTCCTCCATATCCGAGCCAACTTCGATGTCGACATCGGCGAGGGAAAACTGATCGTTACCAGCATCGCCATCGTAATCGGGATCTTGTTCGAGCATCTCGATCTCGTCCTTAAATGTGCTTTCGGAGTCGTTGACGTCGTGATCCTCGACGCTCGTGTCATTCAACTGGAGGGTCATTTCGTCGAGCCCCTCGCCCGATACTGACTTGTATCTTTTGACAGTAAATTGGGTCAGATTACGTTCGGCCCGATGTACTTCGCCGAGCAATGCTTTGATGAACTCGGCTGAAAACGCTGGATTTATTGCCTTGGATATGTTCTTGTCCATTTCGACGACAACCGCGCAAATGCTGGTAAGCATGAACTGCGCCAAATGACCTGGTTCCAGTTTTTTTTTCATAACTTTATACTGTTCCAAAAAGTCGGGCATCACCGCGGGGAGCTTTTTGTACACACCTTGTAGGTCGGTTTCCCGAAACAATTTGTACAAGAATTGAGGCAGCTTTGTTATAAACTCACTGTTTTTGAGTATATAATAATTTCGGACCAAAAATGTGTAGTAATCAAATAGGTGGTTGCTCTGTAAGAGCTGTTGATCGTGTGTCGCGTCGACCGATGGATTGATTTTGTTGCTCTTAATGTCGTTGTACTCCAAGCCCTCGTACAGGCCCAAATTTATGAATTCATTGTAATTTAGGTCGTATTTCTTACAAAAGTCCGACACCTTTACGTTGTCATACTTATACCCTTCTTTGGCTTGTCTTTTTGGTTTGCTAGACGCCTGTGGTGCAGGTATTTGCTTCACTTTAGCACTAATCTGATCCTTTTCTTGCTTTTTGAACTTATCGTATACGGGCGCATATTTGTCATAGTATGCTGTATCCAATGTATTGACTATCTCATTCGATATGCCGCACTTTGTACACTTGTTGCCGTCACCAAAGTCATGTACGCCGTCGACCGGACATTTGACCACAAATAGTCGATAGAATGCAGTGATGTTGTACTTTTTGAACAATTTGCTATCGGATTTGATGCCGCTTGGTTCTGAATTGATGTGTAATCTCGGTAATCCGGTCGTGGTGTGGTACGGAAAATTTTGGTACGGACGCTGATGTTCCAGGCGAATTTGTTTGATTTGATTAGCTTCGATTGGTGCGAGGAATGCGTACTTGTCGTAGAAACTTTTAAGTATCTGATTTGTATCGGTGACATGTTCGAGGAACACCTGGTTTTTGATGTAGTCATACATGAACATTAGGCTACCATACTTCAATTTATGCAATTCAACCTTTGAGGTCGGCGCCCAGTCCTTGGGTTCATTAAGAGTTTCGTAAATGCTTATATTTCTCGGTTCTTTGTTCTCTGCGTCAATGGTGCGGTAATCGCGACCGAGTATTTTTTTTATATTTGGCGCGACCTTGGCGTTGTCGTGTACTATGTGGACATCCGAATAACCGATCTTTTTAATGACATCTTTGTCGTTCTTTGTGGCGTGCGCGACCTGGTTATGTCCATATATAAAATAGTTAATAATATTGTTTTGTATACTGTACGTTGTGTCGACGACCTCGATTTTGTTGAAATTTATTTTGATGACCCACCTGTACGCGGTCAGAAATAGTTCTTTAATATTATCAAAATTGATGAGTTGCGACTGCTTTATGTTGTAGTATTTAATTTTTTTAATCAGACTTAATGCGTCGTTGATGATATTTTGGAGCTGATTTTTGTTACGTGAGGGGTTCGATATCTTTGCTTTCAAGTGTGATTTGACAACCGCGGTGGCGTCCTGTGGCGCCTGATCAGTGGGGGGTTTGGTTGTTGCTGACTTATTTGGTTCACGACCACCGCGAGCACGACCACCGCGGGCACGACGGCCTCGAACGCGCGGGTAAGCCTCTTCGATGAACGGCGATTTTTCGCTCTCTACGAACGGCGACATAGATCCGGTCACTTCATCCGGCGCGGATTTTAAATGTATGCCATGTGCGGATCTAAATGACATGTTGCCCTCATTGGTGAAGATGAGTTGAGCCAGCGCAGCAAAGCAGTAGATGTATATGTATACGTTGAGGATGTTGCCGATATCATCATTGTCTAGCGTCTTGATTTTGAGTAAAGATCCGTGAATTTCATGAATTTTTGGCTGAATAGACTGAACAACGCCAATGATGATCTCCCGTAGGTTGGTCTTGATGGTATCTTGGATCTGAACAAAATTAGAAAAAATATATGCAATTTCCTTGTATATGGTCATATATAGTTCGCCCGTCCGCTCACTGTCGACGTAACCTTCCATCCTCATATCCGTAAACGACACATTGTCCCCAAATTTGCGGTAGATCTGTTCGCCGCACGACTCGCAGTAGTAATCGGTCGAATCAACCAAAATACAATACTTTTTGACGATGCTAACGAGTACATCCTCAATGACTGTAAATATGTCCGTTGTTTTGTTTTTCGTCATCCTGTCGATCATATTGCGCGCCTTTTCAACTACGTGTGCGCACACAACATTACCGCCGGTCTTATCCTTTATAAACCCGGGTACTAGCTCCTTTGGTACTTTGTACTCCTTTTCGAGGCGTTCGAGTTCCTTTGACATGTTTCCGACGTCACCCTGGTCAATATAGTAGTTTAGTGGCGACATGTCGGATGACATCTTTAATTTTTTAGAGAATTCCTTGTCGACGAGATCGAGCTGCTTTTTTGTCAGGTCATTCAATAATGATATGCCAAATTTTTTGAACGCGATGTTCTTCTTGTGGAAGAGTTCGACTATTTTTTTGAACCGGGCGAAGTTCCTCTGCTTATTGCGCATTTTCTTAGCCGCCAAGTACTCCAGTTCGTCTAGAATCGCCTTGGTGTCTTTGCTATGCGACAAGGACACATAACTATCGTACAAGTTGTAATTGAACAAATTCAACATCACATCGTCCTTGTCAGCGTACACATACATCTCATTGTAAATTTTTGATAAATTTTTAATGATATCGTCCGTATATAATTTGATCGATACGTCGGGTGGTTTTGTGCGGTCGATCTTGGTCGGGTACTTGAACTTCAAAGTCTCAGTCAAGTCATATAAACATTGTTTGTAGTGCTCATGGAACGACATGACTTGTTTTTTAAAAGTTGCTATACTGTTGCCCGTTTGGTCCGAATTATTAAATAAAATGACCTGGTAACCATCATAATTGATACGTTTGCCATTAAGTAAGATGGTACTAATGAATGCACCAAAATCAAAATGGAAGTACCTACCGCTGATGTCGTGAGTCAGCGAAAACGTTCCGGACCTATACAGACCGCGCGCCGGAATGTCATCCATATAGTCGATGACCGTACTGCGTCGAGCAAACGCCTGTATTATGTTCGGATATGTCGCAAAGCCGATAATTTTTATTGTGGTGCCACGCGGGATACTCACCTGCGAGTATTCTGTCTCGGTGAGCTCATTCTTTAGGAGACCCCGGATATCGACCTCGAGCTTGTACGCCACCTCAAAATATTTGGACTCTCTGACCGACACGTACTTTTTTTTCTCTTTTACGAAGCGGTTCGACGGCGTTGCGCTCGGATCGATGTTAAAGGCCGCGGCTGGCATCTCCTCGAGAACCGGAATGATTGAGTGCCCAAGTTGGTTCAATATTACGGAATTAATGGTAGTTTCGCTGTATTCAATGGTGCCGCGGTCCAGCTTTTCAAAGGCGGCTACATGCGAGTCGTGGAAGATACGCGCGCGCCGTAGCGTATCGTAGTACTGCGACTTGATATCGGCCGTCCCGAGCGGAATGTCCTCAATTATTTCGTCGGTATCAAAAATCAGTATATTGGCCGACATTGTTTCAAATATATTTTTGTTCCGAAATTAATTCAAAACAATTAATATTGTCCAATCTCCATCATCGCTTGCGGCGATATACAATAATATTTTACTCCGACTCGGCAAACATTCATTTAAAAATGTACTCATAATATTTTATAATCAAATGAACAGTTTGTTCGATAGGTCTGAATATCCTCAATCGGCACTGGATACATTCGAAGTTATTGCGGCATATTATGTCGATATATACTACAATCATTTGTTTTTGGAGGCCAAAAACATGAAGTCTTGCGGGACCGTAAGCAAAGTTGTTGAGGGATATAAGCACGCATTGTCGGCGTTCTTGCAAAGCTTCGACAACGCACGGTTGTACAAAAAGTCGCTCGTCGGGTTGCATAAATTTTTTACGGACAACGGCGTATTCTCGTCGGTATCGTTCACACAATTTACAAGTAATGTGGTGCGTGAATTTGTACCACAAGACCACTTTGCTTGTACATCGCACCAACAACAGATGACGATACTGCGGGCCGTATTGACACAAGCGAACAAAAAATTTATTGAATCCATCGTAACAAATCACCTTAGGATGATCGTCGACGATCATAACAATGGTGACAACATACGCATCCTTCAAGATTTGTTCATCGACTTTCTGATGATCGAACGCGAGAGCATATATCAGCGATTTATTGTTAGCCGGACCAAAACGAACCAAAAAGTGCCGCACATTAGTAATGCCGTCTTCGAAAAGATGCAGGATGAGATCAAACGACTCCACAAAGAAAAGTTCGAAATCGGACGCACGACGCTTCAACTGAAGCAAATTATCCTCAACAAGGAGAACAAGATCAAAGAACTACTCGCGCGGATCGATGACCTAAATGACACCATTAATGAGCTCCAAGCTAATTTTGAAGCAAAGGTTAGCAACCCCGCGACACCCGACCCAAGTACATCGGTACTTGATGCGTCGCGCCTATCTGGTATCATATCGGGCGCGGAAGATGGTGTTAATGAGGACGTGGACGACGATTTAGACGTCGCGACCGATGCCCCAATGTACAGCGCCATGGGTGGCACCGCTAGCCATAAGGTAACTACCGTGCCGAGTACCGCACCAATCACCGAACCAATTGCCGACCCAAGTCTCCTCATAATGGATGATGATATGTCTTTTTGGAATTAAAATATGTACATGTATATAGTACATACACATATGCCTCTGGAAATTAGTTCGTTTTTGGGCGACATAACCAACAATACATACTCAAATGTTGGTTTGAAGTGCATTTTTGATAGCGTGATATACACATCGGCCCTCATTACTTTTGTTGTTTTGATGCTGATTTGTATGATTCTGCCGGCGCGTGGGGTCAAATCATGGCTATATATAAAAGTAGGATTATATATTTACTTAACAGTCGCAGCAGCACTTTTCCTTCATAAAAGTATCATAAAGCACGATTACGAGAAGACACATAATGATCTACGTCTCGACAATATGTGGGCCAAGCGCGACCTCAATAATATTGTCAACCGCGATGAAATGCACAAAGTTACACCCAATTTGAATGCCGCCACAGAACAGCAACCGGCGGCCGTCGAGCCGGATATGAGCACTATGAAAGTCGGCGGAATGATCGATATGCTGGAAAACATGGTGTAAGCGCGGGATGGAATTATTATATAAAAACATTGTCGCGGTCGTAATATAATGGACAAAAGTCTGACACTTTCTAACGGCGAAACAATCGGGTGGTTCCCGAAGAAGTATACAAACTATTTGAACAAAACGATTGTCGTATATGGCAAGCGTGGATCGGGCAAATCGTTCATCGTCGATGAGATCATGTATCTGTGTCGCGACCACATTCCCTTCTTATACGTGATCGCCAAGTCGGTGACCGCAAACAATCCATACAAAGGCAAGGTTCCCGTCAATTGTATCAAGTCTAGCGCGTCAAAAGAGTGGATGGAAGACTTTTTGAAATTTCAGCAGAACCGCGCCGAAATGTATAATATTGCCAATACTATCGACATTCTGCGCTCAACATTTCAAAAAATCAGAGACAGTCGCTCCGTCCTCATCGAAAAGAAAATAATTGCCGATGCGAATGCGTACAAGCAAAAAATTCAACTTAACCCAAACTATAATTTTGGCAAGAAGAAGGAGGACATGCACAAAGTCGACCAGATTATGAAGACATCTTTGATAGAGTTGTACAAGAACCACATCCGCTTTTCTAAGGCGAAACTACTCGAGATGGTGAAGCAGCGCAAATTGACGCGCGAAGAGACTTGTGCGGTTCAATACTTGGACTTCAAACCGCACGTTTTGCTAGTGTTCGACGACTGCGCGAGCAAACTGAAGGAATGGTGCACGAAGTCAACGACCATCAAAGAGTTGTTCTACGAGGGTCGCCACTACTACATTACTTTCATCATCACGACGCAATCAGACAAGGAATTGGCATCCGAATTCAGACAAAACGCAGATTTGCGCGTGTTTACGACCGATCAATCGGCGATCTCGAGCTTCGGGCGCGCATCGGACGCCTACCCCAAACAGACACGCGACTTGGCTGAAATATGTGTCGAACGCATATTTCGTTCCGAGACCAAGCACGGCAAAAATTATAAAAAATTGATCTACTTCGATGACACGTTCTACTACACGATTGCCGACGAACACACCGACTTTAAAATGGGTTGTTCCGCGCTGTGGAACATCGACCAAAAGATCCAGATGAAAAAAAATGAACGGAACGGCACCAGTGAGTTCTTTGAAAAATATTATAATTTTTGACTTGCCGCGGTGGCGAACGCGCCCGGTTTCGAACTAAACATTTTTTTTGATGGGTCTATATATAGTATGTACAAGGGAGGCGGATTGCCGACACTGCTAAAAAAGGGCTATGTTATCCCACCAGCGGGCTCTTCAAAGAAGGAGATCGAAAGGATCAACAATATGATTACAGTCGAATATGTGCTCGGATTTATAGGCGAACGCATCCCGATCAACAAAAAAATAGCCCGCGAAGCCAAGACATTCGGGGACAAGGTTATCGTTCTCAAATCCGACACGGGGTCCGGAAAGTCGACTGTTTTGCCGGCCAAGCTATACGAGACATTCTTTGATGTTACGCGAAAAAATATTGCAGTTACGCAGCCCCGCGTTCTAACCGCAGTCGATATCCCGTCTACAATAACGGCGATACCAACCAACTCGTTCTTGGAACTCGACAAAAATATCGGATATAACACTCAGACGTTCAAGCGCCTGCCGATCGAGAAGGGCATTATTTTCAGCACAATCGGGGTCGTCACACAACAATTGATCACCATGACGGATGAAGAGTTTATGAAGAAGTATCAGTTCGTCATCATCGATGAGGTGCACGAGCGCGACACACAGACGGATACCTGTTTATTTTTACTGAAACGACTGGTCAAAAATAATTTCGACAATGTAGAATGTCCACTCATCATACTTACGAGCGCAACATTCGACGAGACCATATTCATGGATTACTTTGCGGTTCCCACAGAAAATTATATACAAGTCGTCGGGATGACGTACCCGATCGAGCGTGTGTTCCCAAAGTACAACATAACCGATGTTGTCAACTATGCGATCACTTTGACCAAGAAACTTCACCTGGAGAACCCCGGTGATCTTGCTCCCAACAACGAGTTCCGCGACATAATGGTGTTTGTGTCTACAGCCAAGATGGCGGAGCACATTTTCAAAGAATTAATGAAGTTCAACGTACTGGTCCTCGACAAGGATGCCAAACACCAGGAAAAGGCTCTAATTGATATCAATATTGATATCAAGAAGCACTACAAGGGCGGCGCGCCGAACCGCTACATATTGCCGATCGTACTTAATAGCGACAACTTCAAGGCCGGCGGGTTAGAGTACCAGAACCTGTTCTCTGACATCAACAACATTGTTGCGCCATTGTGGAAGGTCAAAGATGGTGACATTAACATCACCGAACCACCATACAAGTTTGTCAAGCCATCGCGGCGCATCATCATCGCGAGCAACGTGGCAGAGACCGGAGTGACCATTGATACGTTGAAGTACTGTGTGGACATTGGGTATCGGGTCAACATTGAGTACCAACCATACTTCAACTGTACATTGATGAACATCAAGAACGTCACGCTCGGTAGTGCTATTCAACGCAAGGGGCGCGTCGGACGGAAGTCGCCCGGCGTATGGCATCCGTGCTATACAGAAGAGGTCTTCGACGGTTTGTCGGGTGATAACATGGCCGAAATTACTGTCAGCGACCCGACCGATACACTGCTGAGTATCCTTATCAAAGAAAAGAATTGCGATGTCATTGAAGATCAATCCGTACAACATATAGACAACCCGCGTGCCCATAACCTGTGGCAAAAGTTCAGGTTGATGGACAACGCTTGGTATCGGCTCAAAAATCTGTACACCACCGACATATCGAGCACTGATTTTATCGAACTGCCGCCGTCGATCTCTATGTCGTCGTCCATTGAGAAGTTGCATGTTTTGGGCTTCATAGATGACAAATATGACATATCTATGCCGGGATATGTGGCCAACCAGATCCGGTTCATCGGGCTCGAGTCCAAGAAGATGATACTGGCGGGATACTACTACGGCGCGTACATTCTTGACCTTGTAACCATCAGTGCGTTCGTTACCGTCGGGAAACGAAAGATATTCTCAAAAGACTTCAAACTGGAGAAGTTTGTAAAGGTTGACGACGACGAATTTGACTTCTACAACAAGGTCGTGATTGGTGATGAGTTCATCAATTGTGTGTTCATCCTCAATAGTTTACAAAAATTTATTTCGACCAAGATTACTAAAGTGGAGAGTGGCGATGTCGAGAATGGCCCGGAAAAGAGCAAAAAATTATTATATCCTGCTGATGTAGTCGGGTGGTGTGCCGAACGTGGCATCATCTACGATGGTATACTCAAGGTTATCGAACTGCGCGATACCATCATTGAAAACATGATAACAATCGGCCTCGACCCGTACAAGAACACGGCGGGTCTCATCAAAAGTCAATACAATTTGACTGAAATATTTCGCACCGAGCCCGCGAGCGCTGTTGCTGAAATAAAAAAAATCAAACAATGTATATTTGAAGGGTTTAAGTACAATATATTGTATCTAAATGGCAAACAATATACTTTGCTTATAAAGAACGTAAGTGTGGTGGTTAAGTCAAAAATCTTGCCCAGATCAAATAAGCCAAACTACATCATAACATCGGATTTTGTAATGTCACAGTCTGGGAACGGCTCTCTGTTCGGGATCAACACATCGGACTACATATCGATTTTGGATAACTATGTGGCGGTGGATCAAAACCTATTTAAACGTTAAATTTTGATCTATTGAGCACCCAGATTACGATGTTTAAATTGACCGTCGACGACCGCGAGACCAAAATTATACCGCATCTGATGCGTCTGAGTCTGGACAAGAATAACATTATTTTGTCGGTTGAGCGCATAACATGTGGCGATTACGTCGTGTCGTGGAACGGATATGTGATATTTATAATTGAGCGCAAAACGCTCGCCGATATGGCAGCATCGATCAAGGACGGCCGGAAGAACAATACCAAAAATTTGTTCAAGGTAAAGGAGCAATTTCCTCTGTGTAAGATCATCTACCTGATCGAGGGCGCAGCGAGACCATCGTCGACAAAAAAAATCGGCGGCATCCAATACAAAAATTTACAGGCGCATATGGATCACTTGATACAACGGGATGGTATCTTTATTATATATTCCAAAAATAATGAGGACACAGCGGCGCGACTGATCGAATTTATCAGAAACTACAGTACCATACAACCGTCGCCGCTAGCTGAGTTACCAACTACAGGCGGAGAAATCAGCGTCCTAAAGGATACCCACAAGCGATCGGACCTCGACATTATATACAATATATGGTGCTGCGTGCCCTATATAACGACGAAAACAGCAACGTTGTTTATCGACGCCAAACTGTCCATTGGGGCGTTCTTGCGGTGCGATCACCCGCTGGCTGAAAAAAAGAGCATTTATACTATGAAGTACCCAAATGGGACCATTATAGGAAAGCGAGCGGACAAGATCGTCAAAATCCAGGATCTAGAACTTGATGCGAACCGCGCGGTATACGCCGCCATGCTGGCATGTCTCGCGGGCATAACAAAAAAAACGGCGTTACTTGTACTGGAGACTTATTCCTTTGCCGACATAATAAATAATAGAATACCGCACGAGCAGATAAGCAATATAAAGAAATCGAGTAGTCGAAGTATAGGCAACAAAGCGGTCGATGCCATCTTCAAATATTTTGTTAATTAAACATTTTTACGATCACGCTGTGATGCGCGGACCGGTCGTATTTTTTGATTGTAATATGAACGATGCATATTTGTTACAATCACAATTTGTCGAGTCATGCATCGTTGACCGAGAGAAAAAAATAGTTATTTGGCGCGACTATGACACAAATACATTCAGTGCACCGCAATTGCTTCACGATCATCTCATGAGCCGGTACTTCGTTAAGTGCCTGATACATACGCTAGGTGGTGGTATGTTTGTGATTATTCTCAATAATGAGCGGTTCGATATAACAATCGATGCACACACGCATATCTGGTTCAAGAACCACCAGTATACGTTTCCTGCGATCCCGGTCGATGAATACAATGTATATGTGCTTTGCTACATCATTGCGCGCGATAGATATACGACAGTGGCCCGGCGCCACACGCCGCATGAGCGTATCAATACGGTGTTAGATTATATTTTGTAAGTTACATATTTGAGTTACTCGGCGATCGGCACCGCTTATATTTTGTATGCAATGACACACAATGATACCGCGACTGATATGTGCAACATGTATATAATGCCTTCTTTCACGGCATTGAAGAGATCGCTTCGGTTACTTTCCGATTCGGACTGCTCGTCGGACTGCTCGTCAGATTGATCGTCAGATTGATCGTCAGATTGCCCATCCGGTAACAAAGGACTGTCTTCATCGCATGATGAGTCATCAAAACCGCCGAACTTATCTTGTCCGCCGGATGTATTCGAACCGGCGGAGTTGAGCGGTTTAGTCGGCTTGACATCGACGACGGTTTGTCCGGTAATATTGAAATATATGTCATGACGTTCGTCCGACAAAAGATTGAAATATTTGCGAAGTGGATACTCTTTTCTAATGATAGTCTCTGCTTCAGTTTGAAGCACGAACTCTACATCAATGATAAATATATCGTTTAGGCGGTTGTACAGTTCTCGCGCCATGGTGTTGTACGTTACCCTGAACTGAATGAATTCAGGGCGAGCATTCAACCCAATTACCTTAAATTTCATGGGATATGATACAATATTTAGAGCTACAGCGAGGGTATAGCGGCGCAATCGATTAGCACCCAGCAGTGTTAAATATTCTATTAATAGGCGATCTATTTAAAATATTTACGCCCAATGGTCCAAATTTATATAAGAGCCGGGCGCGATCCACGGACACTGTTCATCGACGAAACTTCGTCAAGTCCATGTTCGGAGCCCGTTTCGCCGGTAATGTGTTGACGATTAAATTTGCTGCCAACCGGGGCGATCAGGCGCTGCCCTTCGATCGCTGCGCCATAGTCCATATCAAACTCAGTGTCAGGTTCGTACAGCGCCGGTCGCAATGATTTATTTCTTTGGGCACCCTCTTTTGATGTCATCTTGTACGTCTCCCATTCGGCGAGCCCCATGTTGGCGCCGGCACCTTTGGCCAAAGTAGTACTACCAGCAAAGTTTGCGACTTTTAAAGTACGCTGCTGCTCGTGGGGCAATTGTGCCGCCCACGCAAGTTCATTGCTTACGACGCTGTTATTTTTTTGTTTGTTCGATTGGTTCACCAGCAGTACGTTGCCCTCCGCGGATTGAACAATGGCGTTCCGCAAGTCATCGCGCTGCTGCCTTGTCATCTTGTTGTTGACGGACGTGATGTGGTCGAAAATAGTCGTATCAAGTATGACTTTGTCTGCGAGCTCGGAGTCAAAGATTGGAACGCAGCTTTTGCCGGACATGTGCGGTTGCTGTGCCGACGGAAGCAAGTAATGCGGGTCCTCGGATCTGGTCTCGGTAGTTTCGCGCTTGATGTTGAGATCGGACACATCAATGCGGCGTTTTCGTCCTTCCGGGATTCTGGACTCATTGAAGTCGATGTGCTTGCCAGATGCGAGGTCCATTTCTCTCTGCTTTACAATGTCTTCCATTTTCATGACGAGACTTTTGGGGATGCTCTGACCCTGGTACGACACGAGTACGTCTTGTGTCAGGTTCGTGTTGGATCGGTTCTTGACCCAGTCCTGTTCATTTATGCCCATCTTAAGTCGTGTCTGGTTGTACCTCGCGACTTTGAACACATGATCGGTTGTACGACGCCATCCGATTGACGTGTCATTTGATAGGTCACTTATTTGGCGCGATCTGTTGTAGCACATTTCGTCGCGCATGTCGGGGTACTTTGCGTCGGTGCTCAGCATACAAGCACCGGTGCTTGTGACTTCGCGGTTGCGTGTACCTCCGTTGTGCCACGCGTCCAGTGATGTATCAAATATCTTCATTCGATCCTTAACTTGGTAGAATTGATCCTTGATATTTTTGATCATTTGTATGGGACTGATGCTTGATTCTGGCACATGATTGTGCGAATCATCATAATATTTGATGAATTTGGCACGCGCAAATTGCTGGTCGCGGTGGCGCCGCATGTTCGGGCCGAGTGCGATACCGCGTGGATCGGTCTCGGTAAAGCCCAAGAATGTATCGGGTATATATGGGTCGATGAGCGTGCGCCGACCGCCATGTCGCAAGTTTAGGCGACTGGCCGAGTGGTTGTCTCGGCGCGGTGCATCACTTTCAAAGAATGTCGGTTCGGGGCGCATATTTTTTAGATTTTGACGGAAGTAGTTGTCAAGTTGCTCCGGATCCTCAAAAAGGCATGTCTTTTCTATTTTTTTTAAATAATATGATTCTGGCATGTAGGAGCCAGAGCCTACTATTGTATCTGTTCCGGCCATTGGTATACTATTCGCACCATAAAATATTCAAAATTGAATTATATGTTAAAGCTATAGCATATTTTAATAAAATGAACACCATTGCATACCTGAATGACAAAAAATACACCGGCGTCGATGATATAAAGCAACTGCGTGCCGATTTCTTCAAACAGCGCATTACGGTCTCTTACGAGGTCCGCGACGGGGCGTGTCGGCGTTTGATCTTTTCATGCGCGAAGTCCATCAAAATGAGCCAAAAGCTGACACCTATCCAGGTGGAATGTAATGGACTCATCGTAGAAACCGACGGTACGACATGGACACCTCTCGTCGTACCAATTCCGACATCAAAATGTAAACTCAACACCAGATTGGTAAATGAGTACTTGTCGATGAACTACTATAACATATATCCGGTTTATGATGGTACTATTATAAATTTGTATTTTTACGATGGCGCGTGGGTCATTTCGACGGCGCGTGGCTTTCAAATGAATAGGCAAGTGTTCAACGAAATGACGTATGAGGATATCATCTCAGATATCCTACAGAGATTGACATCATCATTGGACGAATTTTACGCAAATTTGGACACCACACGGTGCTATTCGTTTGGGTTTAAGCACCCGGACATCCATCCGTTTCTGGAGTGTGGCGAGCCTGTTTTTGATATGTGGTACATCCAATCCGTCGCACTCGATGATATTTTAAATGTCGACCTGTACACCGATAATGAATATATTTGTTCGGTCATTGGTGTCCAGCAACCGATTCAGTTCAGCGTGCGAAAGATACACGAACTCTTTGTCCTCAAAGAGGACGCGATCAATACGATGTCCGGTGATAAGCCGTGCTTTGGGTTCATCCTTCGCGGGAGCGCCGACAATGTCGGGCACGACAACATCAATCTCCTTTTGGAGAGTTCGCTCATGCGGGCAATCCGACAGCTGTGGTATGATGGTCATTCGAACAAATTTATCGTCAATCGTGGATATGATAGAACCAAGTTGATACTACTCAACTCATATTTGGACGAGAGCCGCACCGAAATGTTCACAAAAGTGTTCCCCCAATTCGTCCAAAGTTTAGATGAGATTCGTGCGCGAATCCAGAGCTTGGTTGATCAAGTGGTCGAATACAGGAGCATCCCCGAGTTGGAATGTGCGCCAATTGTTCGGTTCTTTGATAACGAAGTCTCAAAAATAACATCGAGCAATTCCAGGGAAATCATCGCTAGCATTATCGTTGTGCCGAAATATATCGATACTTATTACAAATTTTTGACATCTGAGTCTAGTTCTACTACTGATATCGAGTAAAGTCCATCGAACACAACAAAACCTATTTTTTTTAAAATTGATTTTAAATTTGAACATATAACATCATACAACAAAGAAATGCGACATATTGAGCTCAATGAGATGCAACAAAAAGCATATGCTGCCGCATTGGCCGGCAACAGTATATTTATTACTGGTATTGCGGGGTCTGGCAAATCTGTCGTCATACAACAGATAGTTCGCGAATTGAGCCGAAAAAAATATGTGGCATTGACGAGCACCACTGGTATGAGCGCAAATGTCATCGGCGGCGTCACGCTACATAGTTATCTGGGTATCCGTTTGGGAACCGGCTCAGTGAGCAAACTGCATTCAATTATCAAAAAATCAACAAAATATCTGAACAGATGGCGACGCGTCAACGTATTGATAATCGACGAGATTAGTATGCTGTCGCGCGAATTATTTGAAAAGTTGGAGCAATTGGCGCGCATTATACGCGATAACAACGCACCATTCGGTGGTATACAGCTCATAATATCAGGCGATTTCTTGCAGCTCAAGCCGGTTAAATCAGATGACTTTTGCTTTGAAAGTCCAGTGTGGGATGAGTGTATACAAACGTACGTATGTCTGACTGAGTCGATGCGTCACGATAATGCGATGTTTTCACAAATATTGAACGGCATACGTTTAGGTGTCGTCGACGACGAAGCAAAGCGTGTTATTGAGTCACGTTGCGTAAAGTACAAAAATATCAACGGTATTGTTCCGACAATATTATATGCGACAAATGCCAAAGTTAACAAAAAAAATAAACAACAGTACGACAAACTTGTCGGTGATGAGATGTCATATTGTACCCAATACAATTGGTGCGTGAATGTATACAATAAAGAAAAGTACGAAAACAACATGCTCGGACCACACGAGATCAAATTAAAGATTGGTGCGCAAGTCATGTATCTTGTGAATAAAAATGAACTATTTAATGGTTCGCGCGGAGTTGTGGTGGACTTCGTCGAGGGGCTCCCTCAGGTGCGGTTTAAGCATTCAACAAAGATCATCGACCACGAGACGCTTTCGATCGAAGAGGGTGATCAAGTGATCCTCGAATACACACAATTGCCGCTAAAGCTGGCATGGAGTGCCACCATCCATAAGAGCCAAGGAACGACGCTAGATTTGGTCAGAATTAACTTTAGGAACATCTTCGAAGATGGTCAGTTCTATGTAGCGCTGAGCCGTGTTCGGACACTTGATGGACTATATTTGAAGAATCTCGACTGGAACTTACTCAAAGTCAATGCCAAAGCACTTCAGTTCTACAAAAAAATAGCGCTGTTGGGTTGAGCGCACTGCAGCTAGTCTCGACAAATATATTTTTTTTTTCGAGCCGGTAGCGATATTAACGTGCCAGCATGAATGTGTTTGGTATAGTATATGAAGTACATCATACCTATTATAAACGTCGACGAGCAACGGATCATATTTTTTAAGGAACTCTTTATAGTGATCGGCCTTGTGCTGTTATATGTTCTGTTCACCGACAGTAACCTAAATAAACCAATGTACATGTACGTGCCATTTATATATACATTATCGATCGTATATATAAATTATTCGCATTTCATTACGACGCATACGTCACCGTGATTGAAATTTATCATTTATTTTTTTTATTATGGTGAGTACCCGCTTTTGTTCGTTGTTCATTCGAACGATCTCCTTCGTCAGATTTGCGCACACCTGTTCCAGGTTTTCGATCTTTGTATTGATCTCAGTCAAGTCGACCGTTGCGGACTCCGCCGCGCCGTCTTTTCGCCATATCTTTTCGACACTTTGAAGCCCCAGGTTCCATGATCGGGAGCCATATCCGGTCCCTGACGAGAGTTCCAAACGAATTTTGCCTTCATCAGGAGCTAGCCATATGTTCTTGATGTACCCACCCCTGCGAAACGAGCCGTCTTTGCGCAAGTATCTAATGTGATCGTAGTACTTTAGGTTCTTCCACTCAGAATTGGGCACCTGCGTGTACCCAATGAGATATGTATCAATGTCGCCGTCCGATATCGTTTGGCGCTTTACTTCGACGTCTTCATTTTTGCCTATGATCGCGCTCAGGTCGTATATATTTTCGGAAGTCATCGGTTGTACTGTATATTGTATATATGTATATACAATTTAATATATTATTCGGAACAAATGAACGTTGACCAGAAAATTACAATTGAAGATGCAAAATTGAACTTCATCCGGCACAAGATCACCGAATATTCTATCTTGGTAGGTGAGTCGTATGTGCGTAGTGTAGGTCACACCAATGTAATCAGAATGCTTCGAAATGAAGAAAAAAAAATAATGCGCGTCATTGCTGACTATCGGGATGTTGAGTCGGGCGTTGAGTCGGGCGTTGAGTCGGGCGTTGAGTCGGGCGTTGAGTCGGGCGTTGTTGCGTTCGGCGGCCTCGAGCTATCGATCAAAAAAAATGACATTCTGGATTATTTAGACTATTTGAATACATTGTTGGACGACTTTGAAGCATATCTCGATATGTCATGTAAAGTATCGTAAGTGTGTCAAAATCATTCCGTATTGATGGGGAATGCTTTAGAATAAAATTTGGATTTGGTGAGCTCGAGCCCGCCCTTTGCGATCTTCCACACCGGAACTTCAATGACGTCATCGGGGCAGTCGTCTTGATCATCGAGGGTTTGTGCACCCAAATTTTTGAGGGTGGAGTTCTGGGCCTTCCATTTTTTGAATGACTCGGCATCCGGCCCGTCGGTTACTCTGTTTATGTCTTTAATATTCTCAATCTTGTTCATAACGAGTTCGCTACCGAGTTTGCTGTCAGATTCGACCTGACTCAAAATTTGCTCTAAAACAATGGTGTTTTCATTGAAATATTTCATAGTTTTGCGCACCTTTTCGAATGGTGCCACAAAGTTCCACTTGCCACTATCCGCAATGAATATCTCCGCAATAACTTCCTTTTTGTGCTTTTTTTGAAATTGTTCAGCTTCTTCTCGGGTGTCATGCCATTGGTACGGATTGAACGCGATATCAAAGTCGGGCTTCTCGCAATATAGGTGAGTCACGGCATCGCGCAGTCTGTCGTAGTTGGATTCAAAATAATTTCGAAATCGATAGAACGTATCTTCCGGGGGGATCATGTTACAGACGGTTCCCAACAAATTTTTATCCTCGGCGGACCATGTAGAGAAGTCCATCATTTCGGACTTCACATTTGGTAGGAGCAACTTTTTATCCTGCAAATCGCTGAGAGCGACCCTAAGTGGCGTCTCGACGTGGCTCTTTGAAAGATTGTTAATTTGGTAAAGTCGCTCATATTGGTACATCTGTTCCTTGAAGCCCAGATCTTTTTTCTTTAACCGATCAACCGCGGCGTTGGATGCCGGCGTATCGATGACCGTGCGTTCATCATCCTTCAATTGTGGTCTATATGCGGATCGCACATGTTCGTCGGGATTGAACTGGAACATCTCTTCGAGGAACTCTTTGACGACGACACGCTTTGCCATCCATCTGCGATTGTCCTCGATATCGCGCTCAAGATCTTCTGTCATCTTCCAATCTTTGTGGAAGTCTTCAAGAAGACTGGGGTTCTCAACGTAATCGAAAACCGGAATAACAGGTATGTTGCTGGGTACGTGCCACTCGTCGCACATGCGGTTCAGGAACGCGATAAATGCTGTCACATGAAGACGGTTGTTATACTTTTCCTGCAAATTTGTGTACGAAAATGTCAAATATTTATTTGAACCTTCGATGGTTCGACCGTATGGGTTGATCTCCTTGCGCATCTCTAGGAGCTCATCTACATCTAGATCGGTGAGAGTTTCCGGGTCAAGACTGGCCAAAAGCTCGTTTATTTTGTTCGAAAGGTCGCAGGAATCCATGTATGTATGAGTATAATATAATCTTTAAATGAAATTATGGCGATAATATTATATTCATACTATGTCTGATGAGGTCAAAGCACAACGGATCGAAATCAGTCCGTTTATGCGCAGCCGCATGGGCGACTATAAAAATAAATTTATTTTGACGCTAAATTTTGCTAATAAGGCCATCGAGAGCAGCCTCAGAAAAAGGTCCGAACTCGGGTGGGCATATGGATCGATCAACCGATACCACGTCTCCGCGATACTCGGATACAATATTGTACTCGACACAATCAATACGATAACAGTGGTATACAAGCTCAAAGACATCACCAAAAATGATAGGGAGGTCATATATAATGTGGCGTACTTGTCGGTGAAGCCCAAAGAGAAGAACCTGTTACATGTTGAGATGCTCGACCGACAGTACAAGGATGTGTTCGATGTCGTTGAAAATTTGATGTATCAGGCCATTTGCCCGTCTGGAAGTATGGTGTCAAAGGACGGCGAATATAGGAGCGGATTGTTGAGCTGGAACATGATACAGTTATGTTTTAAAAAGAATCCGGACGTAGAAGAGCTGTTCAATTATTTGCTCAAATATTTTCGCGAAACATTGAGAGAGCGCAAGTACATACTGTTGTTGGAGTACTACTTCCCGACCGACAAACTCAAGAACAACTACAGTTACGAGGCCGAGCTTATGTGCTCTACAAAAAAGATACACTTCTACTGTATCACATGGTTCAAATTTTATTTCAGTTACATCAATGGGTTCATCTCGAACCATATCAATGATACTTTTAAAAAATTAATGCTGCAGTACAGCAAACCCGATACGGAATTTTTTCAGTCGATATTCAAAAAGTTCCCCATTGATACCATCATCAAACTACGGTACATCTTTTCGGAGAACATCAGGAGTCCGAACATATCAAAGAACCTATACATCAAAATGAAGCTCGGGCAAAAGATTGTACCACTCAATTTGCTCGAGGCGCAGCACCCGTTCTCGATCGAATTTGGACCGTGGAAGGAGCTATTGATCATGTTAAAGGTATCTGATATAGTTATCAATAACATCTCGAACGGCTTCGCGCTGTGCAATTCGTGGCTCTACATCAAGAACGCAACCAAGGGGCTATTTGATAATCCATCGCAGTCTGAGCGCATCGAAAAGAGCGCGGTTGCCATTCAAATAGCAGAGATATTGCGCAATGCGAAGCACCTCACCAAGGCAAATGTCAACGCCAACGTTGTTGGTCTAGACAGCGAAGACATATCCAATAGCGGCGACCACGAGACTATTACATCGTGGCTCTCGTCCGAATTTAATGTTCTACACAATAAAATTAAAAATTCCATCCGGCACGCAAAAGAGAATATTATTATGTCAAACGTATCCTTATGTATAGTTTCTGAATATTTGGGTAAGACGCTGTACGATGCCGTATTCTTTACAAAAAAGTCCAAATTATACAACAAATATGTAGGTCATATACTATCGAAGGAGAACTACCCGTACTTTACCAAATATATGTTCCAGCTATGTTACAATGTTCTATGTTTGAATATAAAGTTGGGCGTCATCCACGGCGACCTGCACCTGAATAACATCACACTTAACCCGATCATTTACAAAAAAGCAATCAAAATTGATGTAGCATCGCCAAAGATCATGTATCGACTTAATAGCAACTTTACGTACATATTTGAGCATAATTTCTATGATTTATGTATTATTGACTATAGTCGATCCATTTTAGACATCGAGGGTTACGAGCGACTGAAAGACGCCAAATTGTCGACTGTATACGACATAGTGCACAAAAAAAAAGAGTTCGTAGACAAGCAGATAGATGCGCTGTTGTCGTACTTACTGGCGAGCAAACCCGAGCTCAGGGATAGCGAAGTTCAAATACATAATATGTTTCAGTACCACTACAAAAGTTTCTTTAAGGTGCTTACCGTGCTGGATCTGTATTCTGTTACAAATAAACTTATCGACTTCATGAAGGTCTGCAAAGACAAACTATACAAGCCATGTGCGGAGACTGTGCGTCTTGTCACGAGCCTCAACAAGTCGGCCGAATATTACCTTAATATAGTACTAATGCGCCTAATTGAAAAGAAAAACTACATTGAGATCGACGAGATGGAGTGGCCCATGTTGACAATAATCAAAGACAATTTTGACGGTAATTTGGCCGATCTGTTTGAGCAAAAGGACTTCGACACCGTCGTGGATGTGTATAATATCGAAAACCCGTCAACATTTTCTCTATCGGAATACAACAGGTTTCCGCCAATTTTGAAAGACAAGTCGATGTCGGACACGGTGGACACATCAAGCGAGGCCGACACGAAGTTTCGCAATTTTTTGATCAAGCGCCGGCGCTTGTACGAGGCGCAATACATTAAAAATTTTTCGATCATTAGCTACATTGCCAAGCGACAAAAGGAAAAAAATGTATAATTATTTTCAAAAACTCATTTTTTTTAAGTTGAGCACTCTACAATAAGATCATATATAATTATGCCAAATATGAGCGGTACCATCGAAACGACGGATGCCATTATTCGTAACAAGTTATCATGCTTAGAAGAGATTTTGAGTATATTTGACAAGTGCGGCATGTATGTCAATTCCCACTACGGAAATGAGCTGCGCTTGCTAAAGGATGCGTACGAGATGGGCTCGATGAAGATAATTTCGGATTATTTTTTGCTCATGAATACCTATCAAAATTCTTTGCCAGGACAACAAAAAATGAGCAAATCCGAGTTCAACGCCGAACGCAAGCGCCACTTTACGGACTACGAATTATTTGTGCGCAAAGACAATTATGGCAACAAAATCGACCGTATTTGTGCATACGCCAAAAAACAGTTTCAGGTGCACGACGCCACCATTCAGGATCCGACCGACCGGAATAATATCAAATTTTGGTTCGATCAGTATGCCAACGCGACGCTCAACAAACAGATAACCGCGGTCAAATACAACCTATGTACTCAATGCAACAAGCCAATGAAGATACTCTCAAATATGAGCGACTTGTTGTGTGTTCAGTGTGGTTTGATAGAAAATTTGTATGGCACCGTGTTCGAAGACGAACAGTTCTACTATCAGGAAGGACAGCGCACGAAACACGGCTCGTATGCTCCGTCAAAGCACTGTAAGGTATGGGTCGAACGCATCCAAGCGCGGGAGTCAACCGAAATTCCGCAAAAGTTAATTGACGACCTGAAGGCCATCATTTCGGATGAACTGACCAACATCAACGACGTTACATGTAAAATAATTCGTAAATATCTACAACAGTTACACCGTTCAAAGTACAACGAACACGTGCCGCTCATCCGCAAGATCATCACCGGAGAGTCACCGGATCAGCTCACATGTAGGGAGTCCCAACTCATAAACATATATTTTGATAAAGTGCTCAAAATATACGATAATATTAAACCAGCGGACAAATCAAACTGCTTCTACCATCCATATTTTATATACAAAATCATCGAGCACATCCTCAAAGATGACCCAAAAGAAAGACTCGAAAGTATCTTGAGCTGTATACATCTACAGTCGCGTGACACGCTCATCAAGAACGACCGCATATGGCAAAAAATATGTGATCAGCTGCCGGATGTAGAATATATTCCGACATACAAGACTTAGATCAAAAATACAAAGGTTTCGGGGGCACCGGCGCCGTGCTTCGGCGTACGGTTGATATCCATAAATGCGTCCTTGTTTTCCGAGTAGAACAAATTCAGAGCCTTGTGGGTCTGAATAACATCAATATCGATCGGTTTGTACGTGCGGTGTGGCTCAACATACAGCCCATTTAATTTATTGTACGCGTCGTGTTTGACAATCGTCTCGTCTATATTTTTTTTAAGATACGCGACCGGATCGAACATGTATGTTGTATATATTTTTAATATATTTTTTTTAATTATATAATTCATTAAATATATATTATGCTTCATCTAAACACACAAGATACTTTGCTAATTATTGCGGTTTTGATCGCTTTATGGTTGATCTACCCCGGCGGCGGCGAACGCAAAAGATACCATTCCCGCGTCGTCGCAAACCCAAGATACGTCGAGTGGACCGACGCGGAGCGAAGTAATAGCATATACGATACTACTCAATCACCACGGTCACGCGGAGACATTCCTCCGACTAACCAACCCAATCATATAGTTAACAAATGGAAGTGCCAATACTCCCAAGAACGCGACGGTGGGCGCGCATTATGTGACGGCGGACTCGAGACACCGATGTGGCGCGGACGCGAAAATATGTTCGTTGATAGCAACTCCGCCATGCATTTGACATCGCGATTCGCGTCCGAATAGAACCACTGTACAAATTTGTTCGGTGAACCCTCACGCCGGAACAAAAAAAAATATAACGTTACATTGTTGTTGATCGAGTCTAGTCATCAGACCCGTCTTCGTCCGAAGTATCAGATGGCTCGTGTACAGCAAAGCTGTCGTCGTCATCGGACGCGTCCGAAAAGTCGATGAACTCCATATACGCCTTCGATGCTGTCTTTCTTTTTCTGAATCCGGCGTCATCAAACGACACTGGGGCAGATTCGCGCTGGATCGTCGGCATACGCAAGCCGGCGGGTGCGCCGCGTAGGCTCTTTTCAAGAACGGCCTCGTTTAGTCGCGGTACATTAGCCAATGACTTTTTTTTGATCGGTTGGACGTTTTGCTTTTTTTGGTCATATTCGCGGCATAAACGCTCCCATAATTCCTGGGCATTTTCGCTCTCAACCTCAACGATGTTGTTTACTTTTTTTGTCTTTTTTGATATATCAGAGAAGTATCGCTCGCCTGCCTCTGGTTTGTCTGATCCTTCAAGTATACGGTACCCTTTGATGATCTTGCCGGACCGTGTGTTCGACATTATGCCGGCCAGCGAAGAGTTCTCAAATGCTTGCTGAAGACCCTTTTTAAACATTTTGTCATCAGGGTTGAGGGACTCGTACCACCTCGAGTACTTCTCGATCAAAGCATCGATGGTCAGCTCGTCGGACGCATCGACACTCTTTACGATCCGCATACTGATGAAATTGTTGATATGATCCTGCTTATTTCTGTAGTTTTCTGTTTCTTTTTTAATGTGAGGATGTGGCACATTTTCAACGATCCCGTCGTAGTTGGTGTGCAAGCTCGAGTAAAAGTACGTCATCAGACTCAAGTGGGCCGACTGAACGTCGGGGTCTTCCGACCAGTCTCGCCCGAGGCTAAGATCTGCTTCGCGCTCGTACGGGTTGTTTTCGTCGTACTCATCCATGTTCTTCTTACAGAACTTCATTTTGGCCGGAACGATCTTGATACGACGCCACATGCCGTGGTCGTTGCTGTCGAACTCAAGTAAGTGGTTGGTGACCAGAGTTATGTTACTTGTGGGCTTAAAGTTAACCATTTCACCAAATAGTCGTCGACCCGCAATCGTCTCGAGCCCGGTCATCTCCTTGACGCGGGCACAATTGGCGCGCTCACATTTGTTTGCTTCGGACAAGTAAACAAAGCGTTTGCCGACGAACGACATCAACACGGGATTGGCGGCTTCTGAGTTCTTTTGGAATGATGTCAGGAACGATAGTGGCACTTTACCGCTGTATTGGTTTCCGATGACACTTTTGTGGAGTTCCATCAAGAACGACTTACCATTACTACCAGCACCAATGAAAATCAGAAACAGACTCTCTTTTTTGCGCCCGTCGAGCGACGACGCCAAGTAGTGCATCATGAAATTGAACGAGTCCGGTTCGTTGTCCGGAAACAGGTTCCGCAGCGCAAAGATCAGTTTCTTTGTTATCGGATCATATGGATTGAACTCCTTGTAGTCGACCTCGGTGTACGTCGAAACATAATAGTTATGGTAGCCGGTGATGAATTTTATTTCTTTCCCGAGCTTAACCAAACCATTACCTACACCGAGCACGGTCGGGTCGCTGTCCATCAACTTAGAGAAGTTGATCCGCTCAAATGTTTGCTCGCACTCATGTACGACACCAGTTTTGAACCCGGAATCGCGCAACTTCTTACAGGACACCTGGAACTTTTTTTTGATGGCAAAGTGGTAGTTGGCCATCTCATTGTTGGAGTCATTGTATGCGGTCTGTATGCGGTCAAGCACCTTGCGGAACAACACCGGCAAAATCTCAGAAATGTAGCGCTTCATTGAATTGATATTGCGACCGTTGTACACACGCCACTTGTATATTTCGCCCTTTCTGCATGGCTCGCCATCGATGATGAACTCGTACCATATGCCTTTCTCATCCGGATCAAACACATACTTGTGGCGGAGACTCTTGAACAGTATTTGTGCGATGTCGTAATGTTGTAGGTCGCCCTCGATCTGAGGATCATATATTTTTTTATATATGACGTCGTACATGTTTCTGTGCCTTATTTCCTCGTACTTGTCGCTGTTGTCAACTTTGGCCCAATAGTGTAGACTCCCGATCGTCAGGCGGTTCTTTTTGTTCGCGAGCGCATCGGACCAATACTTCTCGAAATCAACCTGATTGAACTTATCAGGGGACTTTTTTGAAAAGTATTCGGCTAGGGGCTTATAACTTTTGCTCGTGTGGGCGAGCACGCATAGTACCTGAAACCACAGCTCGTAGTCCGTGTAGCGCTTCGGATGAAGCGTGTCGAGCAAAGATTTTACAAATTCGGAGTCCGGATCATGTATGTTCAAAAGAGACAGTTCGTTGTACTCGCTCTCTTCTTCGTCGTCGAGATCGACGGTCTTTGTGCTTTTGAACTGTTCGACGTCGCCCAAATAAATATCGCGCGCCTCGTACTCGACCTTTTGAATGATGCCGTTTTTGGACAAATCGCGCTCCCAATTGAGCGATAACTCATTTGTGAGTATCACGAGTGGGTCCTTCTCAACATCGAACTTATCGAGGCATTTGACCGCTATGGTGTTGCTCGGCTCAGCATTCAGATACAACCTGATTTCGTACGCGTCGTCGAGTTCATATGCTGGAGACGAGACCTTTGTTCTACTTCCAATAAAATGTACGGGCACATGCGCCGAGTTCATGTCAACAAAGTCCGCAATGGAGTACCCATCGGCCGGAGTCACATCTCTAAAAATTTCATCAAAGATTCCATCATCCATACAGCGTCGCAAAAAGAAGCGCTTGACTTCTCTTTTTATTTTTATACCTGGAATGAGTAAATGAAACCCATCTTTGTAATATTTTTTGTCTTCATTGAACATCACGCGAGGCTTCTTGATGAACACAAAATGTACAGTCAAGAACTTATCGTCGCTGCTCTGATGTTCCTTCAGCGCTGGGTGTTCTATATCAATGTATTTTTGTATCTGCCGACCGATTAGGGTACATATTTTATTGTATACAAACTGGTCAACTTGCGACTCTGCGTTGTCCTGCATGATGTCAAAATCGATCATAATACCGGAATATTCGAGCTGTTTTTCGTTCATCATCATGATGAGACCGCGGCGACGACACTCCTCTAAATACTTGAAAAACCTGGGTATTTTGTTATCTGGTATGTTGTAGCACTTTGTTTTGTATGCGCCGTCGGTGATGTTCCTGCGGTCGACTATAGTGGTCGATGGGTCGTTTATATCATTAATATACTCGGGTTTGTTCAAAAAATCTGTAAACTCTCTCAATGTGGCGTCATATTGCGCCTCAACCCTCATATTGATCTCGTCAGAAATGACGTTATCATTTTCAATACAATCATCGTCCGAATCCGAAAATAAGTCATGTTTTTCTTCCTCAACTTTCTTCATTGTGCGTGGATGTATAAAATTTTATAATATAAGAAATATATTCTTTATAATAATATTCAAATTTTAAAAAAAAGAGCTTAAACACGGTTTGGGCCGCGTTTTTAGTATTGTAATGGCTGCTCACGCGCGTCGTATTCGACCTTTTCGATGATCGCAGCGCCGTCGTCGCACTCCCAATTGAGAGATAATTCGTTGACCAGATTCAAATTTTTGTTGTATCTCTCGTCAAATTTGTTCGAGCAGTCAAGTATCAAACACTGAAATGCCGACGAATTAAGCTTAATGCGGACCTCAAATGCACGATCGAGCCGGTTGCTATCGATACCGCAGCCCACGAATTTTGTCGGTGCTGTAATTGAACATCTATCCAAAAATTGCGACGAATTTAGCCCTCGGACCGTCTTCACGCCTTTAAATATTTTAGCAAAACCAGCCGCGCATTCGGTCGCTATCAGTCGCTTGCTCGAGTCGCGCAACTTTATACCGGGTATCCGCAGTTGAAAATTATCGAGGTACTGACCACTGATCTTGTCGTATGATAAATGTGGTTTATGTAAAAATATAAAGTACTCCCGACTATAATATTTTTTGATATGTAGATCACGTGATACGTCAATATTAATGTACTTGTATACCTGTCGGGCGACCTCCGAACACAACTTTTTTTGAATATCATATGTAATCTGAGTCTTATTACAGGACTGAATGACATCAAAATCAAACACGAGCCCCGAATACTCGAGCTGTACTTCGGCTATGTCGACTGGTGCTCCATGTCGGCGACATGACTCCAATCGTTGGAAAAGCTCCGGGATATTTTTATCCGGGATGACGTACTTGCTACAATCGTACTTATTAACAACACGACCAAGTATCTCCGCAGTTGGATCATCATTTGACCTGATGAACGACGGTTCGCTCAAAAATTCGATCAATAAGTCAAGCACCTCGCTTGATTGGTCATCTTGATCGGGAGGTGGCTCGGCGACCAAAACCGCGGTAGAGCTTTCGATTACCGAATTACGTGACCCACACAGGCTCGCACCCATTATATAACAATAAAATTATATTCAATTTTTATTCAAAATAAACTGTGCCAAACAGTATATCGGTCTTCTGTGTCGAAGACCCATGCGGCGAGAAAAGTGTAACTGCATAGGCTTTTTTATTAAAATCGATCAACATAAGTTTTTGACATAACGAGTCGGCAGAGCATGTCTTCGAACCCGAGTCGGCAGAGCATGTCTTCGAACCCGAGTCGGCAGAGCATGTCTTCGGAACCGAAGATGTATCGCCGACGGAACAATTCGGATAGTATGTCAACCAAATATGATCCGGTTGACCCATATACTTAGCGAAATTATCCATATCAACATGTCCATTTTCCCAGTAATGACTGATGTACAGTTTTAATTTTTGATCTATTTTAATGCCATTTTTGGTTGCAGCAGCTGATATGTCGACCGGGCACTTGCGTACGTAGATCATAGAATTAGGAATATAGGTTATTATAAATGCTAATAATAACCTATATAAACATGTAAACTGGAACGATAGCCATGTCCAGATGTATAATGCGAATAGAACCAGTTGCATGTAGTCAAGCAACTGTGACTGACTTGCGCGGAGTTTATCGTATGCGGCGATCAGTGTGTACAACATAATATATACGTATATATACGTATATATTCAAAATAATTTGTGGTATCGTCGTTGACAACAAACATTATAAAAATTGAATATCAATGTACTAATATAGTAGCATGCCTCCCAAAAAGTTATCGAACAAAAAGACGACCGCACCCGCACCAGCCGAAGAACCGCTCAAAATCGAGGCAGAACCGGCATCAGATGACGACTCGGGTGACGAACTGGAGTTCGACGAAGACGTGTTCGACGAGTCCGCGTACACTCATTTGACACAAAAGTACAACCTTCAGTTTATGGACCCGAGTAACTACGAAAACAACGATATACACAAACAAGACATTGTTGTGCCAAAAGAGTGCCGGATGACGTCCGAGATCATGTCTCAAGCAGAGTATACCCGAATATTGAGCGAACGCGCCCAACAGATCCAAAACGGCGCCATGATCTTTATCCATCTGGCGGGCGAAACCACGGCGCAAGAGATCGCGATCTCTGAAATTAGACAAAAAAAATGTCCGATGTCGATCGTTCGGCACATAACGAACAATAAACTTATTAAGGAAATTTGGGACGTTAATGAGATGATTATCCCCTTCAAATGATCAGTTTAACCATTTTTTTTCACATTTGATACAAATGTTGAAGAGCGTCATGTCGGCCCCGATTCTGACTCGCACCACAAACTTGCCGTCGCAGTATATACAGTCTTTTCGCACGCGCTGAGCCGCCGGGTCCTTGACCGCATTATCCAGCAATTTTTTATGTACAAGGACATCGCTCTGTTTGATGTTACTGTATCGCAACGTGTCTTCGTCGTTGAATTCGTATACCATATGGCAAACATTACACCTGAATGAAGCCTCGTCGTTGGAGTAGAACGGAGTCAATAGATTGTTACAGGATTTGGTGCAAAATTTGCTCATTTGATCCGGATGTATTATATATAGGTCAACCATATTCAATTTTTAAAATAATTTGACATCACATATACTGGCTCCTTGTACGAATTCGTACAGGTTTCTTGCAAATTTGCCAAGTATAGCAAATGATGCTTATTGTTTTGATCGAACGCATCTTTTGGCAGTATATTTAGTACAATTAGTCCCAAATATACTAGTTCAGCGCAGTTCGTACCGAGCCGTAAACTATCATTGAACAGCAATTTCGTTATCGCATTCGAGACCACAGAACGCTCGTAGAACATGTGTCGGTTCGCAAATTTAACAAAATCATCGAACGCCGTCAATGTTGTAGCATCGACGATCGGCGTCGTTAATTCTTTATAAAATGTGTACCCCCTGAATGTTTGTAGACGTCGACCCGCTGGCGTCATTATTATTCCATGACGGTTCGCCTCCGGATAGTATGGCATCCTTTCTGGGTTGAACGCCTCCAGTATGTATGGTTGTTTGTCAGGCGCCACGTACACGAGGCCTATATGACCGTAGTAGCACCCTATACCGATTGGAAAACAATTATCCAGCGCGTGGAACAAGATGATATCGCCGGTTTTGAGACGACCTGCGATCTCGCTATACTCATACTCCTCAAAGTTTGGATGGCATAAGTATATGTACCATATCCACACCAAAACAACACATATGACGGCTGCGATACCAGACATAGTTGTATATTAAAAATTGAATTTTATATTCAAATATATTAAAATTATAGTTATTTAAATAAATAATGAGCGCCAATTCAAAGAACGACGTTGCTAAAAAGATCAAGAAAATTGTGTCCAAGAAACTGGCCAAAATTGAATATAGTCCCAATTTTACAATCACGCCGATCGATGACACGTTTACGGTCTTAATTGCATTGTTAACCCCAACGACGGGCTTCCACAAGGGGCAGCGATATGTCATTAGAATAGAGACCAGCACAAAAGCGGGTATCTTCCCATTCCATCCGCCAAAAGTCAAATTTCTATCAAAAGTATACCATTCGAATGTGTATGGCTGCGGTGATATCTGTCTAGATATATTGAAGGACAAATGGTCGCCGGCATACAACTTTGACTCGATCTTGAACAGTATTCTCGTTCTATTAGATGATCCCAATCCAAACAGCGCAGCCAACGGCGTTGCTGGTAAACAGGAGAAGGAGTTCGGCGAATTGTTCCGCGCCGCCGACAAACACGGTATGACGGTCGAACAAATCGACGCGCTAAAGTACGATATATTTATGCCTTACATTGCGGAAATCCTTAATAATGAGGAGCATAATCAGCAGGTATATGAGGACAATATGCGATACTTTTCCGCTTAATTATTGGATGGTCTCTCAGCCAACTGCGCATATACTTTCTCGTTGAACTTTATATTTTTTTCGAGACCAAGTGTATCCAGCTCAGATTTGATGCGAACGATCTTTAGATTGCCGTGTTCTTCGATGTCCTCATATATGATATGATAATTCAAGTCATCAAGCTGTGCGTATCCATTGCGTCGCCACGTTTTTTTTTCTCCGGCGAGTAGCTCCCGCGTCATCATGTTGCGAATTTTATTTTTGCGCAAAAATGCCATCTTGGCGGCGTTTGTGGTTCTTTGTGTGTCGATAGACTCGAAGTCATCGACCGGGTCGTTGTTGTACTTTAATTTTATTTTGTTTGCTCTGTACCTGATGTCCAATGCGTTGTCTTCACCGCCCCAGCCCCAATAGTTATTGGGATATCCATTACACCGCGTATAGGTATCAATAGTTGTGAGGAATACGGCCGAACCAGTAGTTAGCTTGTACGAGTACGTCGTATTGTAAGTATCCGACTGTATCGGCATCAGACAGTACGATTTTGATACGAGATTATATTTTTTGAACATATTTTGGTTGGGCAAAATATCTACATCGTGGATGATGAGCACAGAGGGGGTGCCCACATTGCTTTTAAAATATCTAATACCAATGTTGCATATTTGGCCGCGGTTGAAGTATTTTTTGGGTAGTTCTTGTTCAGACACAAGAATAAAATAATTGTTAGGAAATTGTGGACATAATTGCTTGAAATGTTTAATAAAACGATCAAGTTGGGCGGTCCTATCTTCGACGGGATTCATGTTGCCAAATGGCACAAGGATCAATATATTTGTTGCCATTCTATACAATAACGTCGAAGATATTGTTAAAAATATTTATTGTCGGTGATTAAAATATGCGCTTTACTATATGCCTAATCTAAATTTTTGTATCATTATCGGTAGTTACTGCGACTCTATCACAGAATTCGTAAAGGCCATCAAACGACCAACAAACAAGACCATACGCCTCATCAAAAATACAACATCCAGGACCCAGGAGTTCGATGACTATGTCGACGATGTATGTGTGTTGAATGAAATTATCATCAACATTGTGGCATACATCAAGCTAATCATATCATCTTTGACAAAACTATTCGTCGTCCGTGGCGTCGAAAATTTGATCGATTTCATTCGCGACGTCGACGAATTTATGAAATATTTGGTTGAAGACGAGATATTTAATCGCATTAATCAGTTTGAGTTCATCAAGGGTCGCTATATTAAAAAGACGAACTTTGAGGACAATTTGACCAGAATTAAGGTGGTTATCTTCAAATTGTTCAACATCAGCCTAGATGTGGCGATTGTATTCATTCCACAAATGTCACGCGCAAAGGACGTCTTGATCGCCATTGAAGATACGGTAAATGAGATGATATCGAACGGAACGACCAACGACATGTATAATATGGAACTTATAAGTACAAAGTTATCTATGGTTAGTATAAACAGCAATTCGCTCAAAGATCTGATATGTATCAGGGACAGCGACGAAATTGACATGAAAAGCATCGATGCCATCCAGCGCTGTTTGAACGACAAAAATGCCGATGACATTCTCGCGCGGATGGAAAGCATAAAGGCTGATTATGTTGAGATCCATCAGTTTTCGATCAATTTAATGATCGAGATCAAAAACTACAAGATGCGCAAGGTTCGGGTCGGCATCATGAAAAAATTATCAAATTTGTTTTCCGGGTCAAAAAAAATAGTATCATAGTATATATAATGGACGACACCGACATCAAACAAATCGACCCAAAAGAGATCAACACAAAGTACTATGAGACAATTTTGATCCGAAAAAGCGCACATTATAATGACACGATACGCGCCATGGACATAGTCAAAAAGTTCATTATTCGAGAAAAAAAGGTGCTGGTGGGCGGCATGGCCATTGATATCGCTCTGAAAATGAAGAACCCGACGAATGGCATCTATGCCGAAGACGGCATACCGGACTATGATTTTTATTCGGACCAGCACTTCAAGGACGCATATGACATTGCACAATGGCTCAACCGACTCAATTTTAAAAGCATTTCGGTCATCAACGCCATGCACCCTACAACTATGAAGGTAAGGGTTGGGTTCATAGTTGTGGCCGACATCACATACGTTCCAACAAATATATTGTCAAACATACCAACATTGTCGCACAAGGGCATGTTGATAGTACACCCTCACTATCAAATAATTGATCAGCATCGGGCGCTGTCATATCCATACGAGAACCCGCCGTGGGAGACAGTCATGTTCCGCACCAAAAAAGATATGACACGTTACGATAAGCTATATGAGCAGTATCCCATCCGAAAGCTGTATAAGGATGACAAAATTGAACTAACAGATGTAACATTTGACAACAAATTGCTAAAGGGACATTGTGTTGGGGGGTTCTTCGCGTTGAGTTACTGGACCCAGCTGGCCAAAAAAATGGGGTTCAATGCGCGGAATGATCTCGGTTCGTTCACGTGCGATGGTAACGCGGTCAAGTGGCGAGCACCGCTCGATTCGCACGGATTGACCCTGTATACGGACACAATAAAGCAGACATACGACCAATTAAAAAAACTATACAAATTCAAAGAAGAGCGCTTCTATGAGAAGTTTCTCGACAAGTTGACGCGCAAGGTCATTTTGGACAACAAATTCGAAATTTTTGAGAATGAGCAGATGATCGCCGCCCACGCGGTCACAATATGTGGGGTCGACACCCACGTGGCCAACATACAAACGATAATGTTATATTTGCTGGTGAACTACATACTTTTGATGCGCATCAAGAACATCAAACGTGGGCACTCCTTTTTTGTGGGCTACCTGATGTGTCGGGACCTCATCAGTTGGGCGGCTGCCAGGTTTTTTTCAAAAAAAACACAGCGCGATGACTCACTTAAAGCGTTCTTTCCTACAGCTGAGACCTATGGCACAAACAACATCAGCGAGTCGTATAAAGTGTCAAAGATCAATTTTGACTACAAAAATCGCAGTGGTAACGTGGCCAAGGCCGATTTGCTTCTATACCACCAACCGACGCAGGTCTACGACCGCGACTTAAAGTATCGTAAGGTCCCAACCAAGTACTACGACTTTACATATACAGACTCACTTGTATTCAATATTGATGGCGAGCAAATAGAACCATTCGACGAGCTTGAGTGACTCAAAAACTGAATTTATTATAAACATATAATTATTTATAAATAATTGGTTACCGCAATGTCCGATAAAGTCGCATGGGATATATTCAATGATCTGCTCGACGATGTCGATCCGTCGCTCATGAACCTCAAAAACAAAACATCGACAATTGATGTCGATCAGATCAATCTAAATGTTGATCTGGGCGTGAACCTCAACATTACAAATATAAAAATAGACTACAAAAAGTGCCCAAAATGCAAGATATACTGCAAGATTGCAGACAATGTAATCGTATGCGAGTCATGCGGACTCGAGCGCCCGTGGGACAACGGACAGGCGTATTCCGTTTCGGTCGAGCAAAACTATACAACATCATCGAACTCTTTCATGACGTTCAACATCATCGGCAAGAACTCATACTGTTATCAGCGGAGTTTGCTGAAGACATGTGCCAACTACAAGTCGTTTAGAAATAACAACAATAGACGCGAAATAATTAACAAAATCTATCAATATAAAGGCAACAAGATACCACTAAATATTTGTAACCAAACTGCCGATCTGTTCAATCAGATCAAACAAAAAAAGTACGTGTACCGCGGGAACAAAAAATGGGGCGTCATCAGCGCGTGTCTGTTCTACGTTTGTATCATGAACAACCTGACTCGAACGCCGAAAGAAATCACCAATATTATGTCAATCGAAGACCGGTTCCTGTCCCAAGGGGACAAAATATTACAAGAGTTGAATGAGCTCAACATCATCGAGATACCAGCCACGTTCAAGCCATTGGGGGACTACATCGATCAATTCTTCTGTAAACTAAAGATTCCGCTACGGTTCAAAGATTTTATTTTGGAGATCATCTCGGTTGCCGAACGCAAGTACCTCCATGTCGCGAATGAGTCGCGCATGACATCAAAGTGTATCGGTTGTATATACTTACTATGCAAGCGCGTGCCAATGTTGCAAAAAATCAAAAAAGACCGCATTGTGAAGGAGTGTCTCGACATTTCCAAGTCAACGTTCAATAAGTACTATATGTTGATCATGTCGCACCCCAAGGAGCTGAAATTTGTATTCAAGAAACATCACATTCCCATGCCGATCGAATGGCGTTCTATTCGATAATAATGTTCTAAACATTATTATTTTTTTATAATATATAGTACAATAATGGGTGATGTCAATCCAACCGAGTTACGATCACCGCGACCAGCGCAACCAACTAGCTGCATGTACGGTGACATATCTGATGAACATTTGTATAGTATGTGGGGCATGACGACAGGCTATGATACCACACGCACCCAATCGGATCGTAGCGCTGATATTGAAATCTTGCGATCCACTTTACTACAAGAACAAAATCGGTTCAAAGAACTTGAGCTCAAAAACAAAGAAACGGCCCTTAAGTTGAAAGAAAAGAACAAACAGTTCGAGGATCTCCTGAAGCGCTCAAATGCAGGGTTATCAGTTAACTGGGGGCGGCTAAACCGCGATGAGTGCCCGGTGTGCTCGGAGGAGTGGAACGACGATAGCAACGTATTTATTATGAGCTGTTGTAAAAATATACTTCACGTCGAATGCAATGCGGCCGTCGCATCACAATATTGTATGTTTTGTCGTGAAAAAAAATAAGTGCAATTGTATAGTTATGGTCCAATCGACATTCAGTAAGAAAGATTATAATAGTGGTGACGGCTTTTTGACGACATTTTGGGGAAGTTTAGTATGGACATTTTTGCATACGATATCGTTCAATTATCCCGTCGAGCCCTCGAACGAGGATAAAAAAAATTATAAAAATTATCTGATGAGTTTGGGCAAGGTGCTACCATGTAAGTACTGTCGCGACAACTTTCAAAAAAATTTAAAAAAGTGCAAGTTCTCGGACAAAGTGTTCAAAAATAGGGAGACATTTTCGAAGTTTATTTTTTGCCTTCATAATGAAGTAAACAAAATGCTCGACAAGCCCATTGTGTTAACATACACCGAGGTACGCGATACATACGAAACATTCCGCGCCAGATGTATTAATGAAGTTCCTGTGATCCCTCGCAGTGGGGAGGTCGGTTGCCTTGAGCCCCTATATGGCATGAAGTCAAAGTCCGTCATACATATCGTCCCATCGTCGTCCCGCAAGTCAGGGTTCCAGTTCGACCCCAAATGTGTGCTGTCCAAAACGGTCAAACTACGACGGTCGCGATCAAAAAAATAAATATCAATATAGCACCCAAAGGTATGATATATTGACGTCAAGACACGCAAACTAAATTACTTTTGCGCGGCAGTCCATTACAGCAAAACCGGGGTACGCGCCGCTTAATTTGTTAATTTATGAACGCCCGACAAGAGACGCCCAACAAATTGACTCATCCCCCATATAAAAAAAAATAATATTTAATATAAATTGGGGCTCACTTCCGTTTGGACTTCTTGTCAGAAGACTTGGAACTTTTTTTTGTCTTCGTCGGTGCAACATACTCATCATCATCGTCATCCTCGTACTGTACGTCGTGATGATCGACGGCATCATAGTCGACATTATCAAAGTCACTAGGTTCGACGGGTTCGTCATCGGACTCACTTTGAGGCTGAACAACCTTTTTTTTCTTCGACTTGTTCGATCCTTTCTTTGGACGGACATCTTCGTCATCTTTGTCGTCTTTGACGTCATCTTTTGCGTTGTCACGATCACCCTTACTTTTCTTTGCCAAAAGCATGAGCTCAATGTGCTTATCGAACAATTTGTTCAATTCAACCAGGTCTCGGTTCTCGCTATCCAGGTCGGACTTAAATGTCGTCAACACGTAACATTTCATTACATTTGTGTTGATTACCTTGATCTTCTCGAACTCTTGCCTGATTAGCGTGTTGTATATCAATGTGTCCAAAAACACGGCCAAATAATGAACGAAGCATTCATTCAAGTAAAAATTGTTCGAATAGAGCCGCAAAGCACTATGCAACATTTCTTTGATATTAAAGTGTCCATAAAGCCGAGGAACCTCTGTATTTTGGTTTAAAATAAGTCGATGTACATTATGCGGCGTCTTACATTCGGACAAGATACATGCGATGATGTCACTTTTGCGTTCTAAATTTGATGGAACTTGTTTACAGAGAACCTCGAGCTCCTCGCACAACAATGCGACAATAATTGTAAAGCAATGTCGCGTCTCTTTTGAGAAGCTGAGGGGAATTTTTTTCTTTCCGGGCGCTTTGTCGACGCACTCGTACTCTTCTATTGAGAAGTTCAGTGGATCAGCAGTTAGGTCCAATTTCTTACATAACGCATGATAGCAATCAATAATTGATGTGTTCAATGCAAGGAACAAATCTTTTTTGAATATTTTGTCATTTGTTAGCTGTAAGAGGTATCTGTCTACGTTATCGTAATTGCTCATTTATGGTAGTATATGTATAAATATTCAATATAAAATTCAATTTTTAAATGTTATTCTTGATCATTTCGGCGACGTCTTTTGTTGTCAGGTTTTTGGCGATCAGCTTCTTAATCGCATCATTGTCGGCAAACGAATGACTCATTCCATGGTATGCGACGATCAACGCCAGATCAGAAACAATGCTCTTATTACCATACTTCTGTTGTACATAGTTATTGATGCGCGCAGCCGCCTTTAGTTTACTTCTACGGGTCTCCCAGTTCTTGTCGTATATTTCGACCACACCCGAGTGAACTTCGACGCCGGCATCGGTGTTGCTGAAAATGTAATCAGCGACCAATAGATTGGCCAAACTATTACTTGTCTTGACGTGCGGATACATCTCATGTTGACACTCGCGGGTAGGCGGCGCCTTTGACTCTCCGTCGGGACTCGGCAAGTCTGGCATCTTTCCGTACACAGCCGCGAGCAGAACCTTTAATTTTTGTGAGTCAATGTTGATGCGACCGACGACGGAGACAGATATTTTTGACTTGATTGCTGTGTTCATCTTTCCCACGCAGTAATTGAAGTGTTCACGCGGGGCACTCGCGCCCAGATACTTCAGCTTTTCTTTATATTTGGCATACAACTTGGCTGGCTGGAGCGAGCCAACCACAAGTGACAATGTTTTGCGTAGCGCGGCTCCGGTACCCTGACAATTCCAGTATATGATAAAGTTGCCATTAAGTGCCTTACATTTGATGTTGCTGACCTTTGACCGGAACGTATCTAACGGAGTCCCGATCAATTTGCTACGAATTACACTAAACAGTGCCGATGCCAACGCCGCGAGTTCCGCGTCTTTGGATACCTCCGACTTTGCCGCCGTCAGTGCAGACAGTCGCTTGATCACGGAGTCTGGGCACGCATATGGAATACTAAAGCAGACCGCGATGTCTGGGACTTTTTTACAAATACCGAGCGATATTTCGATATTATTTTTGCTCTCCTGCATGTATATTTATATAAATATATACTTTTAAAATTATTATAAATGTCATCACCAAATATTCGATTGCAGTCCCTTATCCGGCGGTACAAGAGCAACATTTCCGATCCCGATCTCGGTCAGTTAACGGGGTTCGCGTACAGATTAGATATAGAGTGCGAATATGACACAAAGATCATGATAAGCAAGAAAACGGCGTCTAAATGTCTATATACAATAGGAGAACTGACCCCGGGTGTGGCCCCATTGACCGACGAAATATTTGAGTTCGACGAAGCCCGTTCACTTTGTCTAAATGATCTCGTGACCGATCGCGGCATCCTCGCCAACACATTTCAGCTTAACGCGTGCTCGCGAGCATCAATGCCAGCACTGTACTTCATAAGTAAGTTGTATCGTAACTATATTGATATCAATAACATGTACATTCGGTCGTTCCACATATCGGACAATCTGATGTCCGAAGTAGAGTCGATGCGACATTTCTTGTACAACTCGACGGCAACCCAAGATATTGTTGTGGATTGGGATTGGTTCGGTGTGTCGAGCCGTGACGACCCCCCAGATAGCAAAAATATTTTGAATGTGCTCGACGGTGGCGCATGTACGTTCGATAACGTCAATATTATTTTGGGCATCATCGCCAAAACATTTAAAGTCAATTATTTGAGTATTTGTTGTGATTACGCTCAATATAGTAACTATTTATTATTATTTTGTAAAATTTTGACGACCGATTGTACCGTGTGCGTCAGCGTGCCGCACTTTAGCAAATGGGACACAAAATTCATTCAAGTATTGCTGCTATATTCGCTCTTCTTCCGTGAAGTCCTCGTATACAAGCTCGATCTGGGTGATGACGACATATGCGACGTCTTCTTGGTGTGTCGAAACAAAAAAAAGACGTCAAACGACCAGCTATACAAAAAGCTGCTGTACATCAACAATAATAACATGGCGGGTTACAATACATTCCCAGAGGAGGTGTTCAAGCTTCCGGAGTACGGGCGATGGTTGACAACAATCAGACGTATATTGGCCGCGGAGCAATCCAATCGGCCAGGTAAAGTGGTCGCTCTCGATGAGATTCTACAGATGATCACCGATACATTGAAGCCAAAGTCGACCAATATGCTGGATTTTGATTGATTACGTGGCGATGATGCCGTGCGCTCGCAAGGCGGACAAAACCAAATTAAGTTGCGTTTGAATGTTCAAAATGTCCTCCTGTAATGCTCGAAAGTCGTTCATGATCGCCGATGATTGATCAACCGCCGATGTATCTCCGATAAGCGACAATCCTGCGCCGGCAGTGCCCGTGTTCCCGCCAACGGTGGTCGTTGTTGATGCGTTCGCAATGGCGCCCTGTCGGGTCGTCAAAATTTGGTTTCCGGCAATTGAAAGGCTGCCGCTGGTGATGTTAATGTTACCATTTGTGAGAGTTAACCCAACATCATTGCCAACGCCGGCGACGCCAAGAACGACAAGATTGCGCTGGATTTCCATAATATTGGTCGTCGATGCATATGGTGCTATGCGTATTGTAGTAAATCCGGACGCTGGAGTCGCGGACTCCGCTGACGTTTGTATATAAAATATTCCATTGTTGAAGACCTCACGGTACGCAATGAAGTCACTCAAGTCATTTTCGTCCAAATATTTTCGCACGAGTGATGATTTTGACAAAGTAAACGCCTGCGATGCGCCAACAGTTAACCCAAGCGTGTTTGAACTCACCCGGTACATGCCGGTGTCTGTGTCGCCGGTAAACGTAAACGCGGGCGCCGCCGCGCTACCATCTGCCATACTTGAACTTGTTGATGTGTACCATGAAAGCTCCCCCGTGCCGCTGTTGGTCAGGGTCCCGGCTGCATTGGCCGAAGGAAACGTAAGCATATATGACGCCTTCGCATCTTCCGAGATGTCAATTGTGAGCGACTTGCCTGATGAGTTGATAACAGACAAAGACGGCGGCTGAGTCGGTAAGTATACGGTCCCACTCATACTATATTGTATCAATGAAAAAAATATACTTACGTCGCGCAAAGTGCGCATTTATTTTTTGAACACGAGCATGTCGAACGTCACGTCGTCATAGTACTTGAACGACTTCAAAGTAGAACCAGAACTATATATCATCTGAAATTCGGCGTCATATGCCGGGACGCATGCATGGCTTCCCAAATCCGGACCGACCACAATTGTGTGTATGCGGATGTCTTGTTGGCGCGCGCTGCCCGGACATACAACCACTTTTTTGATGCTTGGCGAGCAACTGTACGTAATGTACGCCACGTTGTCTCCCTGAACTACGTCGAACGTTTTGTTCGGGTCTTCGACCGTATCGAGGAGTAAACTTTGCAGTTCATCGTCGACAATTTGTATCAAAAAGATATGTGTATTGTTGGATACTATAGCGGTTAGGGCCCCGCCTATCGAACCAATATACCCAACACTGGACACATTGAGCGGTGTCGAGTCATCCGCAAATTCACCAACATCCCATGCGTCACCATCGACCGACTGCGCATAAAATAATCCGGCCGCGGTGCCCTTGACAAGTAGCACAAGTTTGCCGTCAACGACACGGGCGTCGAGTAGTTCATGATCAGTAAAGTCTGACACTTGTTCTTCCGGTTGCCACGCGGTCGCCGTCAGATCGGTCGACTTTATACACAGTATTGTATTGACATCATTGCTAAAGAACACGACCAATTGGTCACCGTAAATGGTGACGCCAAGCGATAGCGACCCCATAGTCATGTCAGCATTAAATTGATGTACAACAACGGGCGCATTCCATTCAAATCCACAAAAATCTTTGGCAGTCACGATGTGGAGTTCGTCAAACTCGCCGTCATCTTTGAAGTACACCACGGCCGGTTTGTTGTTCAATATGACGACGCGATTGAGGCCGAGGCTGCTTTCCTGGTTGATCTCAATAGCATCAAACCAGCGCGTGCCGTCCGTATTCTTTGAACATTTATACATCATTCTGTCGCGGTCAACATCGTAATAGCACAACCCGATCGTGTCATCATAGTGACGAACCGCGCTCAGGTGACTCGCGTTGACCGCCGATATATTGCTATATATTTGTGAACCAAAGTCGACGTTGAACTGGGAGTTCGTAATGTTGTTGATGTGCGGTACGAGACTCAGAGCTGCATTGTTTTGAGATGTCACACATTGATGGAACACATTTGGCGGACCGGTATATGTGTCAGTAGCTACAACGATGCTGCTGCCGCCAGTACTGTAGTACTCATTCAAATTAATGCTTTTGACATCTAGGCTCGGCAATTGCGCCGGAACCACTTCCAGATTGTCGTTCAATTTCAAGTAACTGTTGGCTGTCCCACTTGTCAGTTCGAGTTTGGCACACCGCACCGGGAACATGAAGTTTATAAGATTGGCATTGATATCGACAAATATTCTACCGTTGAATACACCGCCGAGCGTATCATTGAAAAAGATCCCCGTCCTTGGGGAGTCAAAAAATGAATACGACGGTGATTGCGCATTACCACTTCGGACCTGGACGCCCTTTGGAAAGAACTGGTTGTATGACGTCATGATCGAATATAATATATACGAGAAAATAATATTTATAATGTTTATTGTACACGCGTGCGGCGCGCAAAAAAAAACAACAAATCGGTGTAATAATATGTTAACGTCTGAGCAAAGCATCGATAGCCGCACGACCGATAACCGCGTTCTGTCGAACCAATCCTAGAGGTGGAGGAGGTAGATCATCATCTGAATCTACTTGTCCGGCAAATCTAGCATCTCGTTCAACATTCAACCCGGCATCGTCATCGGAGTCCAACTCAATATCTAACTCAGAATCAGGATCGGGTCCCAACTCGCGGTTATTTTTTTGATCGGATCTATCAACACCTGGCATAATATATATGTTAATGCTAAAAAAAATCAATTTTTTTATATATAAATAATCGTCTAATTGTTCATAATATTGTCCATTTCCTTGAAAATTTCGGGTCTTTCAATGTCATATGTGAACCGGTCCGGCTTCCTACGGATGCCGACATTCATTGTCTCCATCTCTTGCATGAATAGCTTTGAGCTCCAACTAGTTGGATACGCCACAATATCGGCATTATCCCCGCAGTACTTGCATTTGTACACGCACCGCTTGACATTGACCACGGCAGCCTTGCCGCACCGACAGACGTACTCAGTATAGCTGTCCGAATGGCTAAAGAACTTCTCAGCCAAGAACCGACTTACCCCATGCGAAAGCAAGCAATCACGCTCCATTTCTCCGATTCTCAGACCGCCGCCACTGGCCATACCATCCAGGGGCTGGTTAGTGATGGCGTCCGATGGACCCCTCGAAACTGCGTATTGTTGGTCAATCGTGAACTTTTGGAGACGCTGATAGTACACATTTCCCATAAATATTTCAGTATCAATATATTCGCCCGTAACGCCATTATACAAGCGCTCGTACCCTTGTCGGTTGAACCCCATTGCTTCGAGATCGGTCGCAATGGACTCAATATCGACCTTTCTGAAAATTGTAGAATCGGTCGTGGTTCCTTTAGCCGCGCACCAATTGCCCACCAATAGTTCGTTCAACATACCAATGGTCATTCTCTTTGGGATCCCGAGTGGGTTAAAGATGAGCGCGGGCTTCATGCCATTCTCTGTAAAGGGCATGTCTTCTTCTCGCATCACCAACCCGGCGACGCCTTTTTGCCCGGATCGATTGCTATTTCCGGTCCACATTGGGGGACTGGTCGCCGTCTCGCGGAAATAGTATACATGCCGGTGCGTGTCCGGAATGGCCAAACAATATACCTTTCCATTATATGGAACATATTTTTGATCATCCGGGGTCACCAAAGGTATATTATCCAGTTCATCGACGACCGTGTCGATGCATCGCCGTCTGCGCGCATTTCGGAACACCGATGCGGACCAGCCGCAATGTAACGCCAATCTAGTCAGATCATCAACTAGTCCATGTTCTTCATCGAGCATGCCGGTTGTACATTTATTGGCCATTGCGCCATATAACAACCTACATTGACGCTGGGAAAGATGCCATACGTATTCCGGCAACCTTGCGTTCAGTATGATTGACCGCGCTTCATCTCGCAAAGCGCCTCCGCATATTTGTATTTTTTTTTCGACATACAGGTGCTCAATGCTCATTTTGATCAAAGATTTTGAGAGCTGTTCTATACGCTCGCATGCGATATATACATTCCCATCACCAACCGATCCATAGGTCAATAACATCCCGACAAACTCCAGCCAATCATCCATTGGATACGATACACCTCGTACGACGCACTCCTGTATATCATCGTACATGTTGACTGCATTCTTGCAAAATCGCACATGTTTGTCGACAATCTCATGCGTTCGTAACAATCGGAACGCAGCATCAGCATCAACATCAGTCACGTACATTTTGTGGTTACGAGTCGCAAAGATCTCAACATCATCGGTCTTTAGGTCGTACATGTCACCACTATAGTTGTAACATGATAACGCCGATGGATATGTGTAGCACAACCCTCCATCCAGGTCCATTGTTGCCACTTGATGTTGCGTAACATCGATGCGTTCGATCGCGATCCAACCCTGATCAGTGAGAACCTGTGACGAACCTCGTACCGAGAACTTGTCTCCAATCGACACCGGACGAACCTTTCGCAGAATAACTTTACAGAACTCCTCGTCCTTTTCGTTTCTATCAACGATGACATTGTGCACGATCGCCGGTTCGCTATTTTTATATATAATGGAACGGTCAGCGTACTGGTACGCATCATCAGTATTGCGCGGCAATTTGATGATCTTGCCGATCAAAACATCACCTTTGCGCACAACTGATCCAATTTTGATGATACCGTTCTCTAACTTATCGTAGCACACGTCCTTGTGTGTGTCGATCGTGTTTGTGACATCTGGATTGGCGAATTCCTCACGTTGCTCGAGTTCTACCTTTTTAAAAGTCAATTTACATCCATTGAACAACCCGCGGTCGACCGCGCCACCGTTTACAATGAGCGAGTCCTCCTGGTTGAAGCCGCCATTCGTCATGATGGCCAATATGCAGTTCGACCCATTTGGGAACAGATATCGGTTCGATATTGTTTTGACGACCGGCGTTTCGCAATTGTATTGAAGGAACGAGTCCTTGTCCGCACGAAATGGCCAATTCATCGACGGTCGACCGCATGTTTGTTTACACTGATTACATTGGTACTGAAGACGCGTAGTTTGGTTATGGTTGGAGAACGGACTAGTATGACCGGATAACCCCATCATAGATTGTGGTATATCGCAGTGGGTATACGGCATCGTTTCATTATTTTTGTTTTCAATCAAAATGTCGTAGCTAGGACATACAAGCATGTTTTCCTGTTCTTCTGCTGAAATATACTCGATTATCTGCTCCTGCAGCAATTCCTGCGAACCTATTCGTTTCGCATACAAGTCCGTGACATGTTGTTTTGATAACAAAATGCCCTGACAAAACTCGCTCGAATCTGGATTACATTTACATCCAATAAGGGTATCTTTGTCGCGTCGATTGTTGTACACAATGAGTAGCGGGCGGATAACCCGTCCAACATCCGTCCAAAAATACGCTTCATCTTGCGTGTTGTCCCAAACGATAGTTATCTCAGGCGAGATCTCCAAATTGCGTCGCTTTGCTCTGTACTTGATGACAATATCGAGCGCATTGGCACAACAACCAATCCAATCGCCATTGACGTAAACATTTGAGAGGTCGTCATTGCGAATATCATCATAGTCAACAGAATCGAGCAAAATGATGTCGTCGTCACTGGACAATATGTCCCGAATGACCGCACTAATGGTGGCCTTTGTTACGAACGAAAATAGCGCCAGTTGTTTATTGATGCCGGCCTTTTCACCTTCCGGTGAACTCGCTACACAAATGTACCCGAACGATGATAGATGTAAACGACGCATCTCGCTCGCTCGCTCGGACTGTTTTGCACTATCCGATGAGGGCGCCGTGACTTGTCTGATCGTCGAAAGTACATTTAGTTGGTTCTTTCTGCTGAGAAGCTGGGTTGCCAGTCGATTGATGCGGACGCGTTTGCTGACGGTTATTTCGGACTTGTTACCAGCAGTGATGGCCTGCGTGATCGACTTCTCAAAATCCGCGCCGTACACGCTCGCACGAACGGCGGCCTTCCAGTTGATGTGGAAGAATGATATGGACTTTAAATCTTTGAGCAATTTGCTTTTCATTTGTTGGATGACGGACGAATTGAAGTACGTCTTGAACAATTTAGCATAGTTTGTTCCTGATGCGTGAACACGCTTAGAATTGTACGAGTCGCGGTCCGTTGGCATCATGTTACCCAACTTGACCAGAAACATTTTGCGTATACATAGAGATAGGAACCGCAATTTTTTGTCGCGGCTTTCTTTGTCGGAACCCATGTGCTGTAAGAAGTGGATGTCAACATGTTCCAAAATAAAATGATATATTTTTTTATAATTTTCCGGGATGTTGTCCACATCGAGGTACGCGAACCCGCTGTCCTTTAAGTAATCCGCAAAGTAGTGTAGTACTTCAGATTGGGTATGCAAGTTACTGCCGTTTTCGAGGTGTGCGTACTTGACCGTGAAGGCCTTCGACAGATGTCCGTCCATTTTCTTGCCAACAACGCTCTCATTGTCACCGAACAGAATATTGTCGCTGATCTGCTTGTCGGTGTTCCACCCCATCAATCTGAATATCAGATAGAACGGGATATATATATCCTTGAGCTTTTCACGACGAATTTCCACAGTAATTTGGCCGTCGTTCAGCCATCTTATGATGAACTGGTCGGAGTTCAAATAAAAGTCGCCCGGCTTCGCGATGAACTCAGCACGCATGATTTCCTTGCCGTATCCCTCATTTTTGAATATTCTAATTTTGTTGTACAATATGTTCTCAACGCAATCTGTGACCCATTCATTACCATCAATAATAAAATAGCCGCCTTTGTCCCATGGATCTTCATGCAGTTGCATGAGCGCCTCTTTTGAGAGTTTGTGCGTGTTGCACCAGTTTGTGCCGACCATGATAGGGATGCGACAGAGAGTAAAATTTTTGACGACCGCCGTGTTGGTGATGTTCGAACCGGACCTAAGAACGGCTGTTGCCTCCAAATGAACATTTACTTTTAAATTTGATTTGTACGTTCTGTCCTTGAGGATGGCCATGTTCGGGTACAAAACTTCGGGCTTCCCCGAGTTGTAGTTGATCATTGTTGGCTTGTTGATCAGAACATCCGAAAAGTTAATCTTTACGATGATATGATCAATATTTTCTTCTTCCTGAGTGCTGCGCTTGATCTCTTTTGCTATAAATTCGAGTTTGAATACCTGTGTAATTATCTGAGGTATTCCGATACTATATAGTTCGTTTGCGCTAGCTATATGGTGGTGGATCAACCCCTTTTCGTCAATTTCGGCATCACCGACCAAGAACACTTCATCGTTCGTGAGCGAGTAATCAAACACATTATTGTGCCGGCACTTAGAATTTGACATATTATATATTAATGTAACATAACTTTAAAAAATAATTCATTTTTTAAGCGAAACCAGATCATATTTCTTTAATGACCGTGATACGCTCTTGTCGGGCATCCAGCCCGGCTCGAGTCGCAAAGATTCCGGGAATGACCCGTCGTACTGGTTTACATCGATACGGTGCGTGTTCAGTGTCCGATGAAGGTCGACCGCGGCGGACTCCCAATGCGTCAGCATGTTTACCTCGTTAATCTCGTCAACCGGAGCAGCAAACCGCCGGTCGAGCTCGACCAGTGCACTAAACAGCTTGTTGTTCCACGACGCGCCAGCATGCTTTTTTGCAGCTAAACGGCGCTTTATAATATAGCTAGCCGCCGGCATCGATACGCCATACCACGCGGCTAAGCACACCACTTCCTTGGAGTATTTGGGTCGGTGTGGTTCGGCTGGTGCGCTGGGTGCCGGACGTATTGGGTCGCCATCGAGTCGCTCAAAAACGTTAAAATCTTTGAATTCCATGGGCTCCATGGCCACTGGTCCAATTAAGCTATATTTTAAAAATTGAATTTTTATTTTAAAAATATAATAATGATCGTTACCTGCAACAACGTAGCCGCATATAAGTACTTGGCCCTCTGTATGAAGTACAGAGATGGCGTCAAAACATCCGAAGAATACAAATTCGAAAGAGATGTCGATTATGATGTGATCATTCATCTAAAAAAGGTTTTTAGGAACTTTGACGCTAATTACAGCGTATATTCGACAAAAAAGAGGTGGTCCATTGGTGATCGCAATGGACAAGAGATATTCTTGGTTTTCGACGAAAAAACGCAAACATATGTACCATTTGACAGTATTCGCGACACTGCAAGCTATGAAGCGCCGCCTTCATATCCAAGAGGCGGATATGCCTCACGCGACGGGTATTATTTAGAATACGGGAGATCTGTATCCAGTCAAACCAGCATTGGTTACGACTCTGACGACTACCCAGAATACGAGATCTCCGATAACGAGGCTTAAACATCGTCTAATGTATCAGCGTCACTAACTATCTCTTCTATATCGTACTCCGATAGTTTATTTTTTACATGTTCTACTCGGGCATCGATATCAATTATTTTTTCAGTGATATCGCGCATCGACGCCTCCAATGTCATCAACAACTGAGACTGCGCCCGTTGCTCATCGAGCAAACTACAGACCGCATTGTAGATGTTTGCGATCGCGTCGCACTTGTTATTGATATTTTTCAGCGGTTGGTTGAGTTTGTCAAATTTGACGGAGAAGTCGGTTGTTATTTTTTTCATTTCCGAAGCAAAGTCGCGCGTGTTGTTGCTCATGCTACATTTCAATATATTTGAGTTGTTTTCGAGCGTCTGATTGCTCTCACAGATTTTGTCGTGAAGCTCACTAAAGGCGTCTACGACATATTTGTGCAACTCGCGCATATGCCGGTCACTTTGCTTGTTGACGCACATTTGCGGCGTCAGCATCGTTTCTTTGTAGACGATTTTCGGCAATTTGAGTTCGGATGACATATATACAAAAAAATAATTTAATGTTCAATATAATGTTTGGTATCGATACATATTTTATTCAAATTGTCTCGCGAAAACCACTATAAAGTAGTGTTTACCCATATTATGGATGTTGATTTTTTTCGCCACAATATTGTTGATAAAGTCTTGGATGTCGAAGTTTGACATCGCTAATAAGATGAACACCTTGAACCGACCTGCTTCATACAACGAGTTGATAATATGAACGATGCTGACATTGTTCAGACCCAATTTGAGCGACTTTTGATTCTTGTACGTATATCCGCCCCATGGAGGGTCTGACACAATTATGTCTTGTTCAAGATCATACATGATGTCCAAATAGTCATTATTGTATATTTGGATATTTTTTGATGCGTCATCGAGTCGGTACACCTTGATGTTGTTCTGGATCATCTGTACATGTACGGGATTGATCTCGACCACGTTGATATTTTTAAACTTTTCGAGCATTTTAATGGTTAATCCGGCCACGCCTCCATTTGTCTCAGTTATTGTACTATCGACCGTAAATAGTGATGGATATTGATCTAATAAATCATTGAGAACCGCCATCAAACCGTTCGATATATGTGGCTTCGCAACACTATACTTAGCTATATTTGTGAGCTGCAATTTTGCGTAGTTAACGCCGGGAGCCTTCGGAAAGGTCTTCATCCAGGTAGTTTTGTTATATTTTTCTATCTTTACGTCGGCTTCGGGTACGTATCTAACTATGCCCTTTTTAGGGTCAATGAGCAATCTTTTTGGTACGCTGTTGTACTCCATAATGTATACTACTTCAGCCAAATTCAATTTTTGAATTTATATTAAAAATATGTCCCGTATATATCATAAATGGATCGACTTAGTGATGATGAGCGCATCAAGATCGAACGAAATAAAATGTTCGATCTTGCCGAAACTGTCGTCATCGAGTACATTGCGCGGATCATGGACAAAGATCCGGACAGTATTTGTTGCAATAATATCGATATTGGTCCAGTAGAACCACTAGTATTCTACCCCATACCGGAGTACAAAAACGACAAATATTTGTCATTTAAACTAGAAATAGTACCAAGTGATTACTCGTTAAATTTGGACAAATTTGGTGCGTTTCCTGAAATAAAAAACGGCATTGACTTCATGGTGACCTCTGTATACGAGGTCTTCACCGCGATCCTCAATGTAGGACTAAAAAAAGAAATCATGGAGCAAATGATGATGCAGACATCATTTCATGTGGAATTCGACGACAAAACGAACACATTTGCTCCTGTCTATGTGTTCCCGCAAAAAAGAAAATTACTCATGTGTAAGCAGTTTTTGGATGAATATATGCGGATCTCATCGGACTCCAAGGCGTGGGATGAGATACCGGCATCTATGCAAGATCAATACATAGAACAGGCGGATCAGATCTCACATCTAGTCAATCACCTATCATTTGATGATAATGTCGCCGAGAACGCGGAGCGTGAGAAAGCTGTTGAATTTGCATCGTACGACAGGATCGGTATCGTCTTTCAGGAGCTAGATCGCTCGGAGATCCCCGAATCATTGCGGAACTTCGATATCATTGAAGACGAGCAACCAGACGAGCAACCAGACGAGCAACCAGACGAGCAGCCAGACGAGCAGCCAGACAAGCAACCAGACGAGCAACCAGAAAAGTGATACATATCACGTGCTGCTAAATATTTTTTTTTTATTTTGAAGCTATATCACATGTATATGATACAATGGATCGCCTGAAAGCACTGCTGCTCGACTCGATCGAGGTAAACGTCAAAATAATCAAGGTTATCGAAGAACTGTACGCCACCGACAGCATCGCGCCGATCGCGGTCGACCAGAATAACGCTAATTTAGACGTAACCGAACGCAATGATAATTTGGCGAATGCTAACACTATCGACCCTACAATTCAGCGATCGGACTCATGCGAAGACCTCTGGGAGCGTCGCCGAAGTATCCACAAATCTACTGACTCGCCTGCGTCAGCCGAAATATATCAGCCACAGCAGCCCGAGACCTCGGATGAGATCAAAATTAACCCATTGTTCCGGTTGCGGCGGTCCGAACGGGATCAGTTATTGTATAAGTTCTTTCTAACAGCCAAAAGTAACATCGAACAACTCGGGATCGACCCCAATTCGGCAGAATATGACTCGGCGGTTCAGGTCGAATCCGACCGCTTGATCAATGATTGGATCGAATTCAAGTATAGAAATCATGTTAAAAATTGAATATATTATACTGATATACAACAATGAGTTCGGATAACGCATCGACGACCTCCTCGACCCAACTACTTCTCGCGGATCATTTCCATTTGGGGTTCCGACGGACATCGAACCCATCAAACCTCAATGTAATAAAGCTCGATGACGCAGCAACACTCCCGATACGCGCATCCAAATATGACGCCGGGTACGATTTATATGCATTAAATGACGGCCAAATAGAACCCCGCGGACGGGGTCTCGTTCGTACCGGCATCAGCATACGAATGCCCGAATTTGCCGCGGGTCAATTAAAAATTTACGGAAGTATCCGTTCCCGCTCAGGTTTAAGCGTTAAGCACGGAATTGAGGTAGGCGCTGGCGTCATCGACTTCTCATATGACAAAGAGTTATGTGTGGTGCTATACAACCATAGTGACGTACTATTTCAGTACTCGGGTGGTGATCGTATCGCGCAACTAGTGCTCGAAGCCCACGTTTTGCCACCAGTGGTTCAGGTTGAACAATTTATGGTTTTAGTCAATAATGACAGGACCGGCGGTTTCGGTAGCACCGGCCGATAAGTCCGAACTATTTTTTTCATGACATTGGGTCATATATATTAAAAATTGAATTTTAATATAAAAGTATACTAATTTGATACTTATACTTCGCGATCATGTCGAACACAAGGGATATTGATGTCATGAAGAGCATCCAAAAAGAACTGAAAGAAATTCGGACGATCTTGGCTGGCGTGACCGATGAGCAGAGCACAACCCGGGAAATCATCAATTTGATACACATAAAGGTATCGGATTTGAGTTGTAAAGTAGATGAGGAGTCATCTACTATCAACCTAGTCAAGACATCAAATAAAAAAATTAAGAGCGTGTCCAAATCGTTATCGAAACGGAGCAATCGCTCCAATATCATGCTTTATTTCAAAAATAAGTATGTCGAGCACCCCGAGGTATTTGACGAAATTATCCCAGCGGATGAACGCGACACTGTACTCGCCAAGTTCGAGAAGGAGATCAAGTCCAAAAAAAAGAGCGACGTAGAGCGTTACAAAAGCGGTATCATATACAACGAGTTTATTAAAAATAACAAGGTTAATACCGCCTTCGTCAAGGAGCTCCAGGATCGCGATGAAATGGCAACCAAGACTGAAATTGAGAATTAAAACTCAAAACATTTGAAATTTGTCTTAGTTTGCTGGGCAGTCTCCAACAGGATCATTTTTTTGTGTATGAGCGGGTTGATGTAAGTACCGAAGTAATTTTTTTTTAGTTCATATATATCGATGCGCTTAATGTAAAATTTCAACATTTTGGTGACTTGCTTCATGTGGGCCTGAAATCTCTCGTATTCCAGACCGTACATTTTCTGAGCAATAACCGCGGTCCATACCTCAATGTATGCGAATCTGATCTGCGTAATTGGGTCAGCTATTCGGAACCCATAAGGCTCAGTAACATGAAAATTGATCAATTCGTACGACGTATTGTTAAAGATCTCGATCAGCGGCTTCTGTGTAGTTTTGTTCTTTTTGTCGTGATAGATCATGTATATAATGTGTTTTTTGATCATCATATCATTCGGTAGAAATACACTCTTTTCTTTGACGAGGAAACCGTGGGTGATGTGTTTTGATAAAAAATTAACAAATATCTCGTAGTCGTCCTCGATCTTGTTGCCGGACACGATCCGAAATATTTTGATATCAGAAAGTTCGACAGTTTGCGCAGAATCGACCGCATATGCCACCGAGTCGAGGACGATGTAATCCGACTCCGCAAGAAACCCCAAAATGAGCTCCTTTATGCTGTTTATACTGTTGAGTTTCATCTGCTCGCACACAGAAAGGTCCTTTTGTTCACACTTTTGATCATCATCGGCGACGACCCGTTGTTTACTCGTATTGAGACTTGTCGTGAACATTTTCTCCAATATATCTCTACTTTTTGATACAAACTCCTCCAGCATAATGAACACATATTTCTTCTCCAATTTCGTTATTTTGGTCAAAATAGCCTCCCAGTCTGGTGCATTTTCTGGATTGTATAGAAGGCGATAGAGTTGAATTATCTCTAATAATGGCGGAAATAAGTACGTGTTTTCATATTTAATCGGCGAAATATACTCATATAATGACAGCGATCCGTACGTTTTGATATCATGTGTTAGGATCATGTTACGCATATCGTAGCTAATGGTGTGCTCATTTATATCAGAATTCGACCGCAATTCAAAAATTTTGGGGAAATTTTGACACAGTTCCCCCATCAATTGTTTTACAAATATTTCGGCGTCTGTGACGTAGATCTCCATGTTTTCCCAGTATTTATGTTCATCCAATAATAGATCGACGTTGCTGATGAACACATCTCTAGAATGGATGTATTTGATGACGAACGTAAAGATATCTGCAAATTTGAGTCGTTCTTGGGTTATCGTATCAACTGCGGAGCTCTTTATTTCGCTGACGTATTCATTCTCGAGAAGGAGCCTAAACATACTTATATAATGCCCAACAAAAAATAAATAAGCGTTTTATTCGTCATCTTCGTCGCTCAACGAGTATTCCACGCGCTCACGATCATCAGGAGTCACGACCTTTTCTTTTTGTTGTCGTTTTGTCGGCTTCTTATCGGCAAGTCCGCGCTGGGCCTTTTTGAACACCGTCAACAATTTTTTCATCAGCGCCGGCGTGTTCAAAACAACGTGTTCGAACAAAGTAGTGTATACCTCGAGTTCGTACTCGTCGGAATATTTGATGGTATCGCCAGTTTTGCGGAACACGTAACGCGCTTTGTTTTCTCGATTGCTGTTAAATTCGCAGCATGCTTTTACGAACCCGTAACGGTCCACTTGACGCTTTAAAACCTTTGGTTGGAGAGTTTCAGCAAACTCAACAATGTCGGCCTTGATGATCTTTTGAACCAGTTCTACATCAATGAGTTCGTACTTGGCATCCTTGATCGCATCGATGTATCGATCGGCGGTAAAGAAGCATCCGAACAGGCTGTTGAACGTAGGGGCTTTCGACATATTATATATCTCAGTAAATGAAATTCAATTTTTAAATTTTGCGCCAAAATACACATTTTTAGCTTTGAGCCCGATACTTGGGTCAATTTGTTCAAATAAGCATAATTTATAATATTCATCAACATCTGCGCGATACGGCGATATCTTGCGTATATGGCGCGCACAAAACGCAACATCGTGGTACTTCCCCTTCAAGTTACGCAAAGCATTATTTTGACATGTAAGAGCCTGGATTTGACGCTCAGCCAGTGCTCGTATGCCCGGGGCTACCAATGCTCCGAATTGTTCGACTGCCCGGGGCGATGCGATTGGAACAAAATGCCCGCTTTCGATGCATCGCCGCAAAGCTTTGTCAAGTTGGGCAGCCCGGTCCGCATGGAACCCCTTACCAACCAAATATACCTCGGAATTTGTTCTCTTGGATGAGAGCGGCTTGTACATGTAACATTCGTCGAACAACTGCGCAAACACCAACACATATGATAAAGTAAACAATTGGTGTATTGTGTAGTGCTTAATGATACAATTACCACCTGTTTCTAATAAATTGATACAGAGTAGTATCTGTCCCACATTTGCCTTCATATGAAGCTTCTCCTGATTGGTGTAGTCACCTGACGAGTCAAACCCCAAATCGCTCGTAAACAAGTTCACGGTGCATGAAGTAGCGATGATATCATCAATGTTTTTGATATCCGTAACATCACCGTCATTGCCATCATGCATAGTCCAGCATTCTGGATAATTTTTATACAACTCGTACTCATCGGGCAAATGATCATTCGGACCAATATACGATGATGCCCTCCACGTATACTCTTTGCTGGGATACAGCGTTTTGGTGTAGTGATGCGTTGCCAAAATGAAACCACCAGGAAGAGCCGCATTATCAAAGTGGCGCACGTCGTGCATGTTAGAATTGATTAAATTAAAACGACTGATGATCTCGTAGCCCTTCAACCATGCCGCCGTTACATTAACAGCACCTATTCGGTGCCCTAAATTATACTTCTCGTGCTTGAACGGACTAAAGTTTGACAAAATTTTGGAAAGATTGTCGGGCGGGACACCAAAGGCATCAACGGCACTTTTGCTAGAGTCGAGCGCTTCTTTGGTGATCTTGAGGAACCGCAAAAGCGCGTTGATGTTGTCAAGCGGACCGGAGTCGGATACATCAATATTGTTCGACAATACTACTAAATTATTCATAAATTATACACAATTGTATGCTATTATATACAATGTTATCAAACCTTTATAATGATATAACAAATAGAACGGATGACAGCCAGATGTACGGGATTCTCGTAGTCATCATCATTGCGACCATCGCAGGCAAATACTATGTCAAGTGCCAGAAACAAAAAGAGGCAGCCGCGCTCGGGGGGAAGAATATGGCCACGGTATACAAAAATTTTTATCGCGAACTGAACAGCGATATGGACCGGTACAAAATTACCGAGACCGACCAAGCCCGGATCAACACCATTGTCAAAAAAATAATTGATGAACACCAAAACAAAAAAGAATTGTCAGATTACATCGAATGCATCGAATCCGGTGTCGTAAAGGGGTGTATATTCGGCTATCTATTGGGAAGCAACGGCATAACGAGCGCAGTAACAACGGCGATCATTTATGGATCCGTTGGACCAATCATGATGTATATGGGGTACTAATTTTGGTACGCGCAATTACATCGTGTACCAGGTGCCGACGCCATTACAGAACAGCGTAACTCGATCATACTGGGCAGTAAGCGCCAAAGATGTAATGACGCTACCGTCAATGTGGTCATTTGCATCAAATGTATTAATGTTAACGGTTCCCGTCGCGCCCGTCTTGATGATATGATACTCGCGACCACGATGTGCCGTTGTACATTCCGGTAATGTTACAGTCACCGTCCCGGTGTTCGAAACCTCCAAAACACAGTGGGTGCTATCGAGCACAATACTTGTTGTCGCGTCAACCTCAAAATTACGCCGAAATCCAGAGTTTAGTTGAAGATCATTGTCAATTTGAGTAGTGTTGTCGGCCACGTCAATGCGCTTGACCCCATTCGTGGACACCCCGATGTTGTTCGATCCAATAGCGTATACGCCCGCTGCTGTATTGCCAAAGAACGAATACGTGGGGTTCGCCGCATCGTTTGCGCTCCTGGCATGTATACGACAGTCAGCAACGCTTCCGCTATCAACCGTAGTTACATCCAAAGACTGACTGTAATTGGTACCATCAGACCCATACATCGCAAATCGCGTCTGCCCCGTTGCGTTTGAATTACGCACGAGAACCCGCCCACTAGACGACGAATTGTGCGCCAGATGAAGATAACTGTTGGATGTTGCCGCCAATAACTCAACGTCTGAGGTCGAGCCCACAATGCCAGTAACGGCCGAACTATCAAATATGCGCGCACTGAAACCGGTACCGGCGTCGCTCCTTTCGAGCAATATCTGCGCGCTGCCACTCTGCCATGTCACCGACGTTGGGACCGTATGTTTGATGGCAGCAGCAGCTACATCTATTTTTTTTGAACCACCAACTGACACGCCCAAATTGTTCGCACCGATCCAATACAACCCCGTATCGACATCCCCGGAAAATGCCACGGCTGGATTGGATACAGTTCCCGCCGGAACCCTCAGCACCTTTGATCCTGTCAGTTCAACGCTCGACGGCTTGATTTGAACGCTGTTGTCCCAAATTATGTTGTTGCCAACATCGGACCTCAGTATATATCCCTCGTCGACGAGTCCGGTTGTTGGCGCCAATTGAAGTCGATTGGCGTACACTTCGTGAGCTTGCGTTCGAATGGTTGTTGCGGTCGATTGTGTTATTGTCAACGGTGACACACATACCTCTGATATATAGCAACTTGGGGCGTTGACACTATTACTGCCACCCACGACCGCGCGCATCCCGCTCGTTACGCTGAACCCGGCAAATGTCATACCGGTAGAACTCGTACCCGTTGTATAACCCAGTGTTTCGGCGACCCCATTGATGCTCATCGAATTGGCCGACGCAGTTACATTTACAGCGACAACGTACCATGTATCGGCGACTAAAATTTGCGCCGATGATGTATTCAAAGTAACGACATTATTGATGTTAAAGATCAATGTTACCTTGTTTGATGCATTGATACCTATCCTGACATAGTTCGTTGTACCACTGTCGCCATACGCAGCAAACAGTTGTACAATTGCCCCGGGCAAGCTCTTTAATTTGAATTTGATTGTTACTTTGTATGATGACATCAGGGTAAACTCATCCAGCACGGTCGTAGTTTCGACACCGTTGACGCCACTTGTCAGATCGAGCGCCGAGTACTCGAGCAAACCGAGACCGTTTGTATCGGTCAACGAGATGGTTGATGTCGATATTGTAACGGTCCCAACGACCTGTGTCGCGGCTTTATTTATTGAGCTATCCTGTCCCGTGGTGTCGGTTGTTGGGTTGGTCAAAAATTTAAAATGTAAAGTTGGCGTGTCTTCGAGAATAGTTTGTGCGGCCGATGCGCGCAACTTTTCCGAGTCGACCCGAACCGCGACACTTGTGCCATTTGGTTTAAAGTCAATAACATTGAGACATTCATGCGCACTGGTACTCCTGTTGTTCCATATCCAAGTGTTCTGGCTTCCATTGGCCACACCAAATGAGTTGTCTGAAATATAATACAATCCACTATCATTCGAAGTATCTGAGTTAAAAGTTAACGCCGGCGCACTTACTGACCCATTGGGCAAGTATACCGGTTGATATGCCCGTACATATGTGTCGGCCACGAGCATACGCAAATTACTATTGGTTGCGAACCCGACCTGATTTGCCGCCACACGGTACATGCCCGAAACAAGATCGCCGGTAAATGAGTAAGATGGAGCCGCGGCTGAACCCGATAACGCATCAACTTGTGCCTCAAATTTAACAGTCGAACCGGCCTCGAACGCAACATTGGATCGAACCACGCCCGCGGCGCTGGCTTGTAGCATATTGATATTGACGCCATTTATACCTAAACTGAGTCGGTTCGACGTAGAACCGTTGCCCGCATAATAGAACAACATAGTTCCGGAATTTAAAGTATTTGTGTCCTTGCCGACCGTCAATTGGGATGTTGTCGCGCCCGTTGCATTGTATGTTGTGTTGTAGATATCAAGCCCATTAACCTGTGTGTTCGTACTTTGCGCGTCAATGCTCAGTCGTTGTTGCGAGGTTGAGTCATATGCGTCACTCCGACCAATGTACAAGTTAGTATACCCGAACCCGAGACGTGTGTTTGTAACATCAACACTAAATGCAACACTGCTCGCCGCGGCGGTTTTCCGCACGACTAATGCGTCGGTGCCGGTACTGGTCGTAATGAGCATCGGTACTTTGTTCAACTGGCTCGCAGTCGAAAATGTCGCAACTTGGGTCCCACCACATGAAACGTCAACATTGTCCGCCGCGGACGAGTAAATACCTGTGTTTGTGTCGCCAATGAAGCCAAACGTAGGCAATGCGGCGGTGCCCATCGGAACGTACAACTTAGTTGTGGTGTCACCCGATGCGTTGCCAATTGAGACCGTTGAGCCAATATCGAGCTTGAGAACACCACCCGCGGCAACACCCAAATTGTCAGCACCAATGCGGTATACACCCGAATTTGTATCATTAGTAAAGCTGAATGCCGGCAATGACACGCTGCCGTCTTCGGTCCGTATCTCGCCGTATATGTCAACGGTTCCCGTTGCACCCGAGTTGCGCTGACCCAATCGCATGATCTGATGTGTTCCGGCAACTTCGCCACCATCGGTCGGTGTCCACAAATAAAAGTCCATGTAGTTCGCCGAATCGGTGAGACTGAATGTGTTAAGTATCCTATGATAACCGTATGTTGTGGTCGACCGACGAAACTGTATCTGGGATGTTGTCGCATTGCCGCCCAACAACAATACGTCACTTGCCGAAGTTAGAGTAAACATACTATTATAGCTCAGTAAAGCGCTTGTCACACGAACTCTCTCCGCACCACCCGTCGATATACCGAGCGAATCTGCTGTTATTCTATAAATGCCGGTATTCGTATCGGACGCAAATGCCATACCCGGCGCCGTTGCAGTTCCGTCAGCAAAATACAATTGGTTGTCGATACTCACATTTGACGCGTTCAGTGTTCCGACGTTCAGTACGTCGGTCTCTAGGACCGAACTTGTATAAAATGTGGATACTTCGGTCGCAGTCAAACTCCTAGATGTTATATACATATCTTTGATATATCCCACATATTTGAGCGACACAGCACTACCCGTATACCTTGCGCCGATAGTAAATTGGGTTATGCCGGACAACTGACTGATGTTGTTCGTCGATGTTGGACCATCACCGTTGCCGACACTCGTATACGTCAATGTTGAGTTGATCGACTGAAGCGCCACATTATCCAAGTAAAGCACCGGCGCAACCACACCTATACGAACAACAGCATGGTGCCACAAATTATCCGCGACACTTGCTACGGTGTTATATGCCAAAGTTGTAGAGTTACCGGCAATATTGACACTCAATACTTTTGTTGAGTTCAGTATCCGAATGTAAATGTCGCCAGAAGGACTGTACATGTTCAGAATGGACCCGTCCGTGGTCATTGTTGTTCCGTCGACTTTGAACCAAAAACTGATAGTCGTCGTGGTCATCGAGGTGAACTGTGCTACATTTGAGGTCAAGGACAAGTAATGTGTTCCGGATGTGTTGGCGGTCAAATTGAGTACATTGCGCTTGACTACGCCATTGGTGTCTTGTTCTGTCGTCTTGATGGTTGGTGTACCAGTAGCAACTGCATTGTATCCGTTTGGCGACGAGTCCGCCGTCGTCGATGTATCAAAATTTAAAATAACTTTGGTGTTCGTATCAACGATGGAATTGTAACCTTTCATATACTGTTTGAATGTCTGGAGCGTATTGGCGATGGCTGTCCTCGTATCGTATATCCCCACACGCGTACCGGTTGTTGAGGTGCCATTTGGTGTGACAACTACAGAATTGTACAACTCAGTGTCCCCTATACCGACACCACTTCTGGACCGAAGTCGCATAATTTCGACGCCGCCGAGTGAGAATGCCAACTGATCTTGGGCGGCTTCATTTGTCGGTAAATACATACCTGTGGTGCCGCTATCGAACGAATATCTGGGTGCCGCAGCCGAGCCACCGCCCGGCATTATGAGCTGCGGGGTTGCGCCGCCCATGAACTTGGCACAGTGGACCCCACCGGTTGCGATAGCAAATTCGTCGCTGCCAGATGAGTAAATGCCCGTATTTGGATCAGATGTATAGTATATCGCCGGGCTAGATACCGACCCACTGACAACGCTCAAACGCTGGGCAAATAGTACATTTGATGTACCGAACGTTGTGACGAGTGACCCCGCGCAATTTATGCCGAGATTGTTCGTATCACCGAATATGCCCGTACTTGTGCCATAACCGTACAATGATAAGTTGCTTGTTGTTCCGGTCGGAATTATGACAGGTAAATGCGACCTAAATACACTATTGGTCGTGATTGTTAGTACATCCGATATTGTTGCGGATCGGTAATCTGCCGCGATGTTGGCTGCATTCGTATCGGTGTTGTACTTGATGTGGAGAGCACCATCCGTATTTGTTATAAAATAGTTGTTTGTTGGTGCTGCCAAGTTAAGCCCGGCATATGACGGTTGCGCCAGCGCGGTTCCCGAATACATGCGCAGCCACTTGTCGTTACCCTTCAAATTGCCGGCCTCATTGTAGTTGCTTTCAATATACAGGCTCCCGGTGGAGATGTTTGAGTTGTTTGACGCCGCATCGTTCAATGTATTAAGTTTGAGTACTTTTAATACCGTATTAGTATTGAGCTCAAACTCGGTGCTAGTAGCACCGAGTCGACGTATACCGGCAATCTTGGTACCGCCGGCGGTGATTCCAATTTCGTCCTCGGTAACACGATAGAACCCAGTATTGTCGTCCGCATCGAACGTAATTGAGGGTAAACTAACCGTTCCAACATCAACGTACAACTTTTTCATTCGAACGCCGGAGAGTTCCGACGCGGTGATTAGTCCAACGTCGGTGACCGGTTGGGTTGTAATGCCATCAAAAAACACCCAACGCTTGAGAGAGTCGCTTGCGTCGCGAACGATACCTGTATAGATATCTGTTGGTCCGACCCCTCCTTGTTCGTACTTTCCATACATGCCGAGATCCCATGAGTCCCCCGGGTTCGTGCTGGCAAGTGCCTGAAGGCCGCCTTCAAATTCATTTACAACAATAGTATTGAACGATGCGTCACCCACAACATTCAAGCTTCCTGTCATATTGAACGTCTGGTTGGTGGCGTTAAGTGAAAAAATTGGGTTGTTGATGTCATCATCGTACATCGTGAAGCCGACGCCCGTATTTTGGATCTCTAGGTAGTTCACCAAAAGCGAATTAAAAGTTGTATAATTTGCTATATTTCGTCGCGACATCGCTGCGATTGGTCAATTATATTATAAATATTGAAATAAATTTTAATATAGAATTATTTCGCTAAATACAAAAAATAATCGACAAATGATACTTACGGGGCCCGCGCGGCGACCATAATCTACATAGGCAAAATATGGATCCCGTAGTTATGTCATCGTTGGGGTCGGGGGTCGGGGTGCTGTGGGATGAACTCGGGAAGTTGGCGGGATGGGCCCGGATTTTTTAAAAGAGGTCCGCCATTTTCGGCATATTTTTGAAATCTAAAAAAGAGAAATTGAGTAACTTTTGGACAGTATTCGGTAAATGGCGAGTCATAGAGCAAAGTTTGGATTCAAGGTTTTGAACTAATTTGCCGAATTCACGGCAAATATGTAAAATTTTGGTAATTTTTTTGGTCAAAAC